>ERZ506950.690-NODE-690-length-18327-cov-3.998358_pt1 | contig 18327 bp, 19 predicted proteins | sample MGYA00512897_ERZ506950 | MGnify/ENA metagenome assembly ERZ506950
GTGCCAGAGCCGAACCGGTATCGTTCTTTATCACCTTCAGCTTCTCCCGGCTGTCCGACCATGCCATGACATTGCAATGGCAACGGATAGCGGTCAGCCCGAAAGAATGCGCCTCGTCCAGATAGGCATCGATCCACTGCTTGTTGAGCTGGTTGGCACGGCTGTACTTGGAGAGCGAATGCATGTTGCGTGCCGTCTTCTCAAAGCGTTGCAGGATTTCCGCCGAATCGTCGATGAACAGGAACTGGTTATAGATGTGGTCACAGGAGAGCATCAGGCCCACGGGAGCAGCAAAACTCAGACGGCAGTCACTACGGTCGGTGGAGTATTTCTCATACCGGGTATCCGTCTGGACACTGCCGGGAAGATCGTCCACATCGGAGAGCGTATGCACGCAGAGAATATTGTCCCCGATGCGCATCTTGGATGCGCTCATCCGGATATCCTGCAATGTGGTCGTGTCCTGCTGTGAAAGAGAAAAGTATTTCTCCACCAATCCCGCGCTTGTCGCCGTTCCGGTTATCTCGTCGGAGGAGAGGCGGTGCAGACGGATGAAGCCCGAATCGTTCATAATGCGCTCGAACTGTTCTGCTGCCTCGATGAACTTGGCCGCAGCATCTTTGTCGCGGATCTCTTTGGGGATGATATGTCCCCGACAGAGGGTATTCCAATTACTCTGCTGGCGGCTCCGCTCTTTGGTCGTCTTCGTCAGGAACAGGTAGCACGCATGATTGAGGAACGGACGTTCGTTGAAATGCCGCTCGAACGAACGCGACAGGAAACTCATGTCGTCCTTCTGTACCTCCGCTTTGTACCGCTCGCGCACGAACCAATCCTGCTTGTGGATGATACTGTAATCGGGCAAGACCTTGATGGCCTTGCACCATGCGGCATGGATCGCCTCGTATTCCCCTCCCGTTACCGTATATAGTTCGGGCAGCTCCACCTCGAAAGCCACCGTGATGTCGGCGTCTTTGGAGAGGATGCAGTCGTGCTCGACGGCCAGCAGCGGAAATTTGGCCTCCAATGTCGCGGCTTTAAGTGTATTTCTCATTCTTCTGTTTTTTTGCGGTTGAACAATCGGGAGATTTTCCGTCGGTTGAGTATGTAGCGGGGATGGCTGCGTGCCGCGCCCAATTTCATCAGCCCGTGTTCGCCGTACCGGGCGTTCAGGGCGAATGTCTGCCTCACCAGAACGGAGGCCGACACCACCCCGAAGCCGATACAGAACCATTGGTCGATACCGATCATGTACAGGATGACGAACAGGACGAACAAGGCGAGCAAACCTCCGCAGAAGATGAAGAGGTACTGCGCCTTCAATCCTTTGAACTCTACCGAGCGGCCTATCCCCTTGTTTACAGGGTATTCTGCCATCGCCCGACGTTTAGAGGAAGAACGAACGCAGAATCGTCGCAGCCACGATAAGGAAAATACACGCACCGAACCACGAGGCGGCGGTCTTCGACGTGTCGGGGTCGCCCGACGAGAACTTGCCGTACACCTTGACACCGCCGATCAATCCCACGACCGCGCCGATAGCGTAGATCAGCTTCGTCGCGGGGTCGAAATAGCTCGTCACCATACTCGTGGCTTCGTTGATACCCGAAAGACCGTTGCCCTGCGCGAAAGCGGAGGATGCAGCCAGCAGAAGGGCTGCCGAAAAAAGAAAATGTTTCTTCGTCATAAATTGTTCTTGAATTGTGCCGGACGGGTGGATAGTCCGTCCGGCGGGTTGATACTGATTATTTACTTATGGATTTAGTGGGCTGTTTTGTCGGGGGACAGCTACCCGTAATCTTTCTCTTTCATCGTTCGTTCATTTTTAATCGTTATACAAAATCCCGGATGTCGAACCCGTCCTCGGCAGGCGCATCGGCTGTGTTTTGAGCTTGGACGGCTACCGTCCCCGCGTCCCCTACGGTCGGGGATGGCGGGCTTAAATAGTAATCCATCAATCCCGTTATCTTTTCCGCGACATCGGCGGAACCACTCACGAGGCGGTCGAAAAACTCCGTGCCTTCCATCTGTCCGAACAGCCGTCCGGCCTGACGTCGGGAGGCATCGTCCGCCGCAGGGTTGCGGGCGGCTTTCATCGCCGCGTCTATCTCCTCGAAGCTCGCGCCCGAAGCGTATCTCCGACGTCCTTCGGCGAGTGGCAGCTCCGCCTCGATGTATTCGTCATCGTCCTCCTCGTATTCGAGCGGTATATCGGGGATTTCCAGATGCTCGAAAGCCTCGTCCAGTTCTTCGTCAGGAATGCGTGCCGACGTCCGGTTATCCGTTCCGGCGGCAAATGTAGGGGCTTTTTCCGTCGCTGATTCCGTTTTGCTCTCTGTGGCAGCTTGTGGCGTCGGGTTGGCAGCGATTGGCGTTGTTGCCCGCATTTTGAAACTGCTCTTACCGATAATATCCGGCACATCGTCCTCACGTTCCAGAGACGTTACATCCGGCTGCGACGCAGGGTGTTCCCTCTGTCGCCGTTCCCACCACAAATAGACCGCCAACCACACGCCATAACCTGCGAGCAGGCATACTAACAGCGTTTCCATAGCGGCTAAAAGATCGGGCCGTTATGTTCGTCGTACAGCGCGGAGATAACTTCCTTGTTGGCCGAGAAATGTTCCGCCAGCACGTTGTCGATGTAACTGAACAGTGTAACATCGTCGCCGCCGATGACGCGGGCGATACGCCGTATCCGTTCGCGATACTCTTGCCGTACATAAACCAGCTTGCCCCGACGGGCTACCGTGTCGGCTCTCTTCAAATAGCGCAAGCGGTAATTCCTTTTGGACGCCTGCTTGTTCCATCTTTTCCAAATCATAATCTTATGTTTTTAATCGGTTAGAATAAATTGTTGTTCTGCTCATACAGTTTCTTGATTTCCTCCTGAAAGGTGTTGAAATGATGCGCCAGCACATTGTCTATATAACTGAATAGCGACACTTCGTCCTTACCGATAACCCTCAAAATAAGCTGTATGCGCTCGTGGTATTCCTTGCGCACATAGACTGTTTTGCCGATCCGCGCAGGGATGGCAGCCTCTTTGAAAAACAGAGAGCGGTATATCTCCTTTCGAGCCTTGCCCATAATCTCTTTTCCATCCTCCTCTTTCATCGTTAAATCAAATTTTCAAGTTGCTTTTTATACAATTCCTTTATCTCGTCCTTATGCTGTTCCAGATGGCAGGCAAGAACGGTATCTATATATCCGCCGACGGTTATCTCCTTGTCGGAAATGACATTCACGATACGGGAAATCTGGTTATGTATTTCCCGGCTGATATAGACGCATTGGCGTGTTTTGATCTCGTTGCGTTTGAGGAATGTCGTCGTGTAATCGACATTCTGTCTCTTGCGGCGGCCTCCCTCTTTCGTACTTTCCGCAGTAGAGACCGATTGCGTCTCCGCAGCTTTCGGCATAGAGGCGTCCTTCGTTTCCTGCGGCTGCACGCTACCGTCCTGCTTGCGTCTGCCGATGGAATCCAACAGCAGGGCTTCGTCTATTCCTTCCGTATCCGCTTTACGACTGCTCATACCCGTTGGATTTTCATAACTGAACAAATTTCCTCGGCAAGTTCCCTGATGTTACTGCCTTTCATCAGGGCGTTGTCCATCGGGAATATCGTCGAGCGGAATATCGCCTTGCGCTCCTCCGACAAGTCGCGGCGAAAACGCTTGCTGTCCGGCAGGCGGGTTTCCAGCATGGGGATATTCATGCCGCTGATGATTTGCTGGTAGAGATCGTATAGCTCGCTCTTTTCTCGCCCGTCCACCATCGTCCAGAACAGGTGCAGACCTTTGGTCTTGGCGATACCCGTAGTGATCAGGTTCTCATGGAACAGGGCGGCGAACTGCAACGTGCTTTCCACCACGAGGCGGTCGGCACTGATCGGGGCGAAGATGTAATCCATCTGCGAGAGCGTCTTGACGACACCCTCGCTTTTGAGCGTGCCCGGCAGGTCGAAAAAAACGAGATCGGGTTTCGTCGCTTCTTCACGCAGCATCTTGTCGGCATCGTCGAGCGCATCGGCTGCATTGCTTGTAACGACGGGGTATGCCTTTTTCTTCACCCGCCGGAAGTGATCGCAGGCAAGAGCCTTGAAATAAGTGCTTTCGGCGATGACCTTAATTTCCCGTGCCCGCAGGTCGGCGATGCTGTTCTGCGGGGCATCGCAATCGACGACCGCCACGTTGTAGCCTTTCACGTAATGGAGATAGCTTGCCGTAAGGACGGTAAGCGTAGTTTTCCCGATGCCACCTTTCTGTGTGGCGAATGCAATAAAGATTTCCTTGTCCATAACATTGCTTTTTTAAGTTGTTAATTCTGTATTTCCACAGGTTTATAGTTCATTACTTATCCGCTGACAGAACGCATTAAAGATTTGTAGAGCCAGCGATAGGAGAACGTACTGACCCGCAGCCGTAAGTCGGCGGTGCAATACGACAACACGACGATACGACAGTAAATCCGTAAATCTGTACGACACCACCTCTTTGCCGCAATAACTGTTCGAACCACCCGCTCCGTAAATCGGCAGGGCTTTGCGGCAGCACGTCCGCAGGGTTTCAAATCGCTGTATCTTCCGTTCCATATCTCTGTCGTTATTCAAACCTGCCGCAAATAAACAAGGAAAAAATATCGGTTGTATCGCTTCTGCCGCCTGTGGCAGCTTGTGGCGTCCGTTTGGCAGCGTTTGGCGTTTTCGGCCTCGGAAAAGCCATCCCGGAAGCCTCTATCTTTGCACCCAAGCGACAGGGCGCACCATGCAGCTTCATGCTGCGGTCGAAATCGGTTCTCCCGCAATCCGTCTTCGGACGGATTTTTATGTTCGTCGGAACATAGCAAGGTGTGTATCGAGTTACTCGATACTTTTCGGGTTACTCCCGAAAACCTTGCCCTTGCAGGGGGCTGGGCTGTCCCTCCGAAGTCGGGCAGCCTGATCTCGAACCTGCGGTTGGCAGGAGTGTGGTGGCTTATGTCGCGCAACCACTAAATCCATAAGTATATGAAAGGTAAGACAAGAAACGTCGGGGGCAAACCGCCCAAACCCGACAAGGCCGCGCATCCGGTCATGGTGCGCTTCACGGACGAGGAATACGCCCGTTTTCTCGCCCTGTACGAGCAGTCGGGCGTGTATGCTAAAGCGGTATTCATCAAAGCCCGCGTATTCGGTGCGGAGTTTCGCGTGCTGAAAGTCGATAGGACGCTCGTTGATTATTACACGAAACTCTCCTCGCTGCACGCCCAATACCGCGCAGTGGGCGTGAACTACAACCAGACCGTGAAGGAACTGAAAAGCCGCTTTTCGGAGAAAAAGGCGATGGCGCTGCTCTACAAATTGGAAAAACTGACGGTGGAACTTGCCGAGATAAGCCGTCGGATTCTCGCCCTAACCCACGAATTTCAGCAGCAATGGTTGCCAAAATTAACGTAGGAAGCTCTCTTTACGGGGCGTTGGCGTACAACGGGGAGAAGATAAACGAGGGGCAGGGACGGCTGCTCGCCACAAATAAAATCTTCGACGAGGGGACGGGCTGCCTCGACATCCGGCAGGCTGCGGAAGACTTCGCACGTTATATGCCGGAGCAGGTGCGGACGGCGAAGCCCGTCGTCCATATCTCCTTGAACCCGCATCCCGACGACCGTCTGGGCGACACGGAGCTGACGGCCATCGCCGAGGAGTATCTGGCAAGGCTCGGTTACGGCGACCAGCCCTACGCGATATTCAAACACGAGGACATCGACCGCCACCACCTGCATATCGTAACGCTATGCGTGGACGGGCAGGGGAAGAAAATCGGCGACAGCTTTCTCCATCGCCGCAGCAAGAACATTACACGCGCTCTGGAGCAGCAGTACGCCCTGCATCCCGCCGAACGCAAGCGGCAGCCGCAGCACGAACCGCTACGGCGCGTGGATGCGTTGCAGGGCGACGTGAAGAAGCAGATCGGAAGTGTGCTGAAAGGCATATCCGGCAGGTATCGTTTCCAGTCGCTTGGCGAATACCGCGCCTTGCTCGCGCTCTACAATATAACCGTCGAGGAGTGCCGGGGAGAGGTTCGGGGCAGGGAATACGGCGGGTTCGTGTATTCCGCACTCGACGGCGAGGGAAGCAAGACCGGCACGCCGATCAAAGCCTCCCGTTTCGGCAAACGCTACGGGTACGAAGCGTTCGGGAGATGGTGCGCCATAAGTAAGGAACAGATGAAAGAGTGGAAGACAGGCGACATAACGAAGGCGACCGTACTCGCCGCCCTGCGGCGCACGAAAGACCGGACGGAGTTTGTCGCCGCACTCAAAGCCAAAGGCGTGGACGTCGTGCTGCGCGAAACCGACACGGGACGCATATACGGTGCGACGTTCATAGACCACCGCACGGGCTGCGTGCTGAACGGCTCGCGCATGGGCAAGGAGTTTTCAGCAAACGCCTTGCAGGAACATTTTGCACCTCCCGCTCCGGGTGTTCCGCTGCCTATCGACTTGCCGCAACCCTCGGCAGAAACGACAGACAAGCTCCCGCAGGCCGCAGGCCATGAAGTGCTGCCGGACGCATTGGGGCTGTTCGCGGTAGATACGGGCGGAGCGGATGCCGAGGAGCAGGCATTCATGCGCGAGATGCAGCGACGAAATAAGAAAAAGAAAAAACAACGTAAAATCTAACCATTATGCAACAAGAAGATGACCTTCGGGCATTGGCGAAAATCATGGATTTTCTGCGTGCCGTAAGTATTTTATTAGTAGTAATGAATATCTATTGGTATTGCTATGAAGCGATACTCGCGTGGGGAGTGAACATCGGCGTGGTCGATAGGATTCTGATGAATTTCGACCGCACGGCGCACTTGTTCCACTCCATACTCTACACCAAGCTGTTTGCCGTCATGCTGCTCGCGCTCTCCTGTCTGGGGACGACGGGCGTAAAGGACGAGAAAATCACATGGCCAAAGATCGGCACGGCACTCGCGGCGGGGTTCATTCTGTTTTTTATGAACTGGTGGCTGCTCGACCTGCCCCTGCCGCGGATGGCAACAGTGGCGCTGTACATCGCAACGATAACGGCGGGGTACGTCTGCCTGCTGATGGCCGGGCTATGGGCGAGCCGCCTGCTGAAGACAAACCTCATGGACGATGTGTTCAACAACGAGAACGAATCGTTCATGCAGGAGACGCGTCTTTTGACCAACGAATACTCCGTGAACCTGCCCACACGTTTCTATTATAAGAAGCGGTGGAACAACGGCTGGATCAACATTCTGTTGCCGCAGCGTGCGTCCATCGTATTGGGCACGCCGGGCAGCGGAAAATCATACGCGGTGGTCAATTCCTATATCAAGCAACAGATCGAGAAGGGGTACTCGATGTATATTTACGATTTCAAGTTTCCAGACCTCTCGACCATTGCCTATAACCACCTGCTGAACCACTTGGACGGGTATGCGGTGAAACCGAAATTCTATGTAATCAATTTCGACGATCCGCGACGGTCGCACCGCTGCAACCCCATACACCCTGACTTCATGGAGGATATAACCGACGCTTACGAGAGCGCTTACACCATCATGCTCAACCTCAATAAGACGTGGGTGCAGAAGCAGGGCGACTTCTTCGTCGAATCGCCCATAATTCTTTTTACAGCAATTATTTGGTATCTCAAAATTTACCAAAACGGGAAATATTGCACCTTCCCGCACGCCGTCGAGTTCCTGAACCGCCGTTACGAGGATATTTTTCCGATTCTTTCCTCGTACCCTGAACTCGAAAACTACCTCTCGCCCTTTATGGACGCATGGCTCGGCGGGGCGGCGGAGCAGTTGCAAGGCCAGATCGCATCGGCCAAAATTCCGCTCTCACGTATGATTTCGCAGCAGCTCTATTGGGTCATGTACGATAGCGAGTTTACCCTCGACATCAACAACCCGCAGGAGCCGAAGATCCTCTGCGTAGGCAACAATCCCGACCGTCAGAACATTTACGGCGCGGCTCTCGGTTTGTACAATTCGCGTATCGTGAAACTCGTCAATAAAAAAGGCAAACTCAAATCCTCGATTATCATCGACGAGCTGCCGACCATCTATTTCAAGGGTTTGGACAACCTGATCGCCACCGCCCGCAGCAACAAGGTCGCCGTGCTTCTGGGCTTTCAGGATTTCAGCCAGTTGGTGCGCGACTACGGGGACAAAGAGGCCAAAGTCGTGATGAACACCGTCGGCAATATCTTCTCCGGGCAGGTCGTAGGCGAAACGGCCAAAACGCTCTCCGAACGCTTCGGAAAGGTCTTGCAGAGGCGGCAGAGCATCACGACCAACCGCAACGATAAGTCCACATCTATCAATACGCAGATGGATTCGCTCATTCCGCCCTCGAAGATTTCCTCTCTGACGCAGGGTATGTTCGTCGGTTCCGTAGCCGATACGTTCGACGAGCGGATCGAGCAAAAGATTTTCCATTGCGAAATTGTCGTGGACGCCGAGAAGGTAAGGCGGGAAGAGAAAGCCTACAAGCCCATACCAGTCATTACCGATTTCACGGACGAGAATGGAAAGGATTGTATGAAAGAGATGATACAGGAGAACTACAACCGGATTAAGGCGGACGTGAAACAGATTGTCGCCGACGAATTGCAGCGCATACAGAACGATCCGGCGTTGGCGCATCTGTTACAACAGAAATAGCCGGGACTGAAAAACGGAGGGCGATTATTCGTTACCCTCCGTTTCTTTTTGCAGTTTGGCGATAGCTGCTTTCACATTGTCCTGAAAGAATTGTCGCCATTGCTTGTCGTTTTTCAATGTTATCTGCCATTCATCCTCTAACGCGCTTATCGCCCGTTTGCGGATTTCCACCAGTTCATCTTCTGTCGGAAACCTGCCGGAGAGAACTCCCGGTGTTCCCGGATACACGAGCGGATATAATCCCGCAGCAACATCTTTTCATGGCTGTCGAGGAGGGAAAAACGCCTGCTTTCCGAAAAGACAGGCACATTATCCACGTCTGCATCATCGAAAATATATCCATCGTCATAGTGCATGGTTACACCTCCTTCATTGGGGAATTATCGTGTTGCAGGCGGAAAAATTCTTTTTGACGCTCTATCTCTTCCCGCAATTCCTCCTCCGTGGGCATATAGAGCATATATTTCGAGGCGAACAGACGGTCGTTGTCGTGCAGCACGGAATAACGGGCGATGTCCTCATCCGTTTCCGAACAAAGAACGATGCCGATGGTCGGGTTGTCACCCTCACCACGCACCCGCTCGTCGTACATCCGAACGTACATATCCATCTGTCCGACGTCTTGGTGCGTGTTGGTCGTCGTTTTGAGGTCGATCAGCACAAACGATTTGAGGATGTAGTTGTAGAACACGAGGTCGATGAAATAGTCTTTTTTCTCGGTGCGGACTAATTTCTGCCGCGCGACGAACGAGAAGCCTTTACCCAATTCGAGCAGGAATTTTTGCAGGTTACCGATGATGGCTCCCTCCAATTCCGTTTCCGTAAAATCACTGTTGGGCGAAAGGCCGATGAACTCCGCGACGGTCGGATTCTTGATGAACTCCATGCGGTCTTTATCGAACGGAGCAGTCAGCGCTTTCATCTCGCCCTCGACCGTATCTTTGTGCTGCGAGAGCAGCAGCCGTTCGTAATACTGCGAACCGATATTGCGGTCGAGCGTGCGGTAACTCCACATCTGCTCGGCGGCTTCTTTCAAATACCATGCACGGGCATCGGAATTGGAAACGCTTAACAGACGTTTGTAATGCGACCACGTCAAAATTCCCCACGCTGTGGGGAGTTTTTCGGGAAAGGCGAGATAGAACTGTCGAAAATAGTACAACGAGTTTACTGAAAACCCTTTGCCGAACTCTGCGGTAAGTTCTTTCGAGAGCGATTTCAATAGCTGCGAGCCGTAATCGGCACGGCCTCGCCCTTGTTGTTCCTGCTCCACGATGCGCTTGCCCATCTGCCAATACGCCTCGACCATCGCCGAGTTAATGGCGGCGTATGCCTTTTGCCGGGCGTTAGTTACGATCCGCTTGATCTCTTGTATGAAATCAGGGGTACATAAGGTGGTAATATCGTCTTTTTTCATTGTTGCAGAATGATTTGTACGCAAAGGTACATAAATAAACGGAAGAACGCCGCACGTTCCCCCGTTTATTCGCAAGGCTACCGCCTCGTCATCTCCCTCGCGTCATCGCGTTGCATCCGCAGGTTCAGTCGCTCGCGCAGCTTGTCGAGAAAGTATGTCCGGCTTTCGTTCTTGCGGCGTTTCATGTCCAAATAGGCGTCATAGCAATTCCTGACTTTAATTTCCATTCCGAACAGCGAGCCGAAAAATGCAGCCAAATCCTTGATGTCGTTCTGGCCGTCGTTGATACAGCCGATCTCGTCAAAAGCATAGATTATTTCGACCAATTCAACAAGGCTACCCGTCCAACGGAAAGAACTTGTCGGTTGCGAATCAGTTTGCGGGGTGGATAGTGGTGGCACTTGGGTAGATACGTGTTTCAGTATTCTGCGGACAAACGAAAGGGCTTTGCGGCTATGGTATGCCCGGTCGTCATGCAAAGGAGAAAGTTTCTCATGCAGACAGTATAGCTCGATCTCCGTATAAACGAGTGTAGAAAACAACCGCCGCCCGTCGGAAGAAGCCGAGGCGTAAAAGACGAGAACTTCGTTTATAAACTTATTGTATGCCGTTCTTAATTCGCGGCCCTCTGCTTCATTATCTATTTGCCGGAAAAACTCGGTTTCCGTGAGTACAAGAAAATCCATTTTTCTAATCGGGTTCGTTTCACTTGAGGTTAATTCGTGTGCACACATTAGATAAAGGACAAAAGCTATTCCGTGGAAACCTATTTGCAGGAGTGTGAAGATGCAATTTCCTTATATTCAATAATAAAACAGTGAAAAATATTTCGAGAACCCAATTGTTACATCCATATAAGCGTAAGATAATCTTACACCGTGTAAAGCAGACTTACACTTCATCCTTTCTTCCGATATATACGGCTGATGATATGACGCGGATGTTCCCGAACGAGATACCATTCTTCCAGCCTGATAAGCGTCGAAAGGAGGATGCCTTTCCCCGTATGCTCAGGCAGAATGTACAAGTACAGCTCATCCGCCAATCCGTAGAGCAACAGACCTTTTATCAAATCCAATGTATCGGGAGTAACTTCTGCAAGGTAGGTTATGTCTGTATTGTGCTGTTTCTCCGATAGCAGGGAAAGCAAGGAGGTATCTTTGGACAGCAATAAATCCGTCTCGTTCCGTAGCGAGAAAAGAGTATGTTGTTTTGGAAAAGCCCATCGACTGTTTATTCCTTTTGCCGGAGAAAGCAGATAACAATCCGTCGATAGAACAGCCGCAATTTGTATTTTCATATTCACCTCCTGATTTTGTGGATAAAACGATATTACCGAGAATGTTCCAAGAGGTCTGAAAAAGAGTAGCGTGGCACTTACGCTACTCCAAGCAAGGCTCTGGTAAGCCCAAGTAAGAATATGCGTAAGCCCACGCTATGTAAAGACATAGCATAAGCATCACGCAATCGGTTCTTACTTTGCTCAATTTACCAGATTTTGCTTGGAACGTCTTGCGAACTTATGTTTTATATCTATAACGGAAAACCCCGTTTTCCGTTAAGTCTTTCTATTTCCGTTTTCAAAGATACATCTTTCCCTCCAATCTTGCTAAAATACACTTACTTTTCCGGTTTTATGCCGTACTTTTTCATTTTTTCGTAGAGCGTGGGGCGGCTAATTTGTAGCAGTCCCGCCGCCAACGCCTTATTGTATTTTGCGGCTTCGAGCGCCTTGACGATCTTCTCGCGCTCCTCGTTTTCGGCTTTCAGGGCAAATCCTTTCGCGCCCTCGGCAACATTCATATCCAAATCCATCGCTTCGATGACTCCGCTTCCGGTGAGCAGTACGGCTTTGCGGACGGTGTTCTTCAACTCCCGCACATTCCCCGGCCAGCCGTAAGACCGCAACAGTTTCCCGGCTTCGGCACTGAACCCCGATACGCTCTTGTTCAGCTCTCCGCAGCTTTGTTCGAGGAAAAACTCCGCCAGCGGCAGAATATCGTCAGGACACTCCCGCAGGGGCGGAACCTCGATGGTAAACTCATTCAGGCGATGGTATAAATCCTCACGGAAGCGTCCCTCGGCGATCGCTTTTTCAATGTTCTCGTTCGTGGCGGCCACGATCCGCACGTCGCAGACCGTTTCCCGCCTGCCACCCACCGGACGATAGCGCCGCTCCTGCAAGGCCCGCAGCAGCAAGACTTGCACCTCATAGGGGAGGTTGCCCACCTCGTCCAGAAACAACGTACCGCCCTCGGCCTCGTGGAATACCCCCGTTTTGTTGTCCGCCGCTCCGGTAAACGCCCCCTTGACATGCCCGAAGAACTCCGAGGCCGCCAACTCTCTGGGAATGGAGCCGCAGTCCACGGCGACGAACGGCCGCTCCGCCCGCGCTCCCGCCTTGTGAACAGCGAGGGCGACGTGTTCCTTACCCGTGCCGTTCTCCCCGCGGATCAACACCGACAGGTCGGTCGAGCCGACCAGCGCGGCACGCCGTTCCACCTCGCGGATTCGGTCGCTCTCCCGGCGGAATATCCCCTTGCCGCTCTCCCGCTTGGCCCGCGTGCGGTGGAGCAGGCCGTTCAACATGGTGTAGAGCGTTTCGGGCAAAAAGGGTTTGGGCAGATAGTCCTCTGCACCTGCTTTCATGGCCCGCACAGCGGACAACACCTCGGCGTGCTGCGTCATGACGATGAAAGGAATCCGGTAATGCTGCTCGTTCATCCATTCCAGTAGTTCAATTCCGTCGCCGTCAGGCAGGCGCAAGTCCGAGAGAACGATGTCGGCATCCGCAGCCGCCATTATCCGACGTGCACCGGCGAGTGTGGTGGCGACCTCCACCTGCATCTTTTTTCGTTCCAACCAGTTCCGCAGTACCCGGCAAAGGACGGTATCGTCTTCGACAATCAATATCCGGCTCATAAGCGACCTCCCTGCTCTCTTGCCTGCACGACCAGCCGTCGCCCGACGGCAAGTACCGACATGACGGCGGCGTGCAGAGTTTCGTCCGTTATATCGGCTGTGGACAACGCCTGCCGTAATACTTTCAGGGGCGCGTCTATTTGCAGTACCTCCCACAGGGGCAGCAGTTGGTGTGTCAGCGCCGCAAGCGTCTTCCGGTCGCCTTGCTTCAATCCGACAGATAGCGCCGCCATGCTTTTCTCCGTTTCTCGCACCAGCAGGCCGAGCATCTCCCGCCCGTTATCCTCCCCACGCAGCAGCACGGAGAAGTCCGCCGCAGCAATGGCCTCGTTCTCCCGCTTCCCGATACAGTGCGACACGGCAGCGAAAAGTTCGTCGCGGGAGAAGGGCTTATAGAGGCATCCGGCAAATCCCGCACGGATAAACTCCTCCGCGCTCCGCTCCGCACGGGCGGTCATCGCCATGACGGGAACCCTCCGGGCATTGGCGACGTTGGAGGTGCGCAGCAACTCCAGCAGCCCGAACCCGTTTACACCGGGCATCATGATGTCCGTCAGTATCAGGTCGAAATCGTGTGTTCGCAGTCCCTCCATCAACTCCCGGACACCGGGATAGCCCTCCGCGTGCGCCTCATGGCGGGTGAACATCTCCGTGGTCATGGCCCGCAGCATGGCGTCGTTGTCCACCACCGCCACCCGCAACCGCGCGGGCAGGGTGTTCGGGACAGCCGTTTGCGGCGGCAGGTTCTCCTCCGTGCAGATGCACAGGGGTAGCCGCACTGTGAAGGTGCTGCCCGCTCCGGGGAGGCTCTGTACGGTAATTTCCCCTTTCAACAGTTTCACCAGCGCCAGCGTGATGGAAAGCCCCAAGCCGAAGCCCTCCTCCGCTTCGGCATTGCCCAGCCGGGCGAAAGGCTCGAATATCCGCCCGGTCTGTTCCTCTGTCATTCCGGCTCCCGTGTCCTCCACGCGGAGGGTAACGAAGCCCTCCGTGTAGTACAGCCCCAGCCGCACGTGTCCTCCCGTAGTGAATTTCACGGCATTGGACAACAGGTTGCTCCCGATTTGCAGGATACGTTCTCGATCGCTCACGACGATGGCCTCGCCGCCGTCGCACTCAGTGATAAATTCCAGCCGTTTGGCGGCCACAGCCGGAGCATACTCTGCCGCCAGTGTGTCGATAAGGCTCCGCAGCCGGAACGGGCAGCACTCCGCCTGCTCCTTGCCCGTATCCAGACGATAATAGTGTAGCAGAGTGTTCAGTAGCGACAACATTCTGTCCGATGACTGTCGGATCGCCTCACTGTAACGCAGGCGGTTCTCCCGCCGTCTTTCGCCGGGCAACAGCTCCGCATAGTTGTTAATTGCTGCGAGCGGGGCACGCAGATCATGGCTCACAGTCAGCAGGATGTTTTTCCGCAAGGCGAGCAGCTCCGTATTGCGGCGGTTCAGGTGTTCCAGTGCCCGGCGGTTTCGTTCGCGGCGTTTCAGGTCGGCGTGCAGCAGCACGTAAAACAGGATGGCCAGCAGCACGGCTCCCGTCCCCAATGTCGCCATCAGCGATAAGGCCCGCTTGCGGGAGTGTAGGTAGATGTCCGTGGCGTGTTGCAGCACGGAGAGCGACTGTTCGTTGAACGCCCGGAACAGGTGGCAGATCTCCGCGTTGAGATGCCGGTTCTTCATATCCAGTGTGTCGAGCCGCGCAAGTAGTACCGATGTCCGGCGCATCCGCTCTTGAGTGATTTCCGAGGCCAGCGAGCGGAGTAACTCCCCGGAAGATACCTGATGCTGTTGCAGTGTTTCACGAATCCGGCGTTCCGTACGCTCGTAGTTCTTCTTCCGGCTGCGGAACAGTCCCAGAAAGCCACCGGTATCGCTCGCCTCAAGGTCTTTACCGATCCGTACGTTCAACCGCTCTTGCAGGACACTGTCTTGGCGCACAAAGTCAGGGATACGTTCTTGCAGCAGGCTATAGGTGTCATCCAGCTCCCGCAGGCCGTTCAGCACCGAAAAGGTGTACCGCTCCTTCTGGGCGAGCAGCGCGAGGATCGAATCGATGCGCTCGCGGCTTTCGGTATCCGGCAACGTGCCGCGCAATTCCAGCAACGACTGCGTTACCCGTTCGCGCTTATTTTTATACTCGGCGTAGTCCTCCTCGTCCCACGCCATGATGCGTTCGCCCAACAGCGCCATATCCAGAAGTTTTACGGCGATCCGTTCGGTCTGTCCGCGGCGCGTCAGCAGCGACTGCGCCTCTCTGTCCATCACCGCCAGCTTGCCATGTTCGCGGTAATACAGGGCCAGCACGAGGAGGAATAGCAGGACAAGCACCACGTATCCCGTGATGATTTTCAGGCGTAACAGGCGTTGCGAGGAATCCATCTGTATTGTACGTTACGTTTTACAAGGAAGCCTGCCGAATCCCTTGTCGGGAGGCAGGCTTCTGATTGTGATGTGAAATGAATGTTTTGTAATCTCTTATTTCTTTTCCGCCTTTGCCTCCGTTCCGATGTAGCGGACGACGACGGTTCCGTGGTGGAGGGTGTAGCAGACGATCCAAAGGGTGTCGGACGAGCAGCGCAGTCGGAAGCGCAGACCGAACATGTCCCGTCCGTAGCGTTCGTAGCCCTCCGGTGCGGGCTTATGCCGCAGACGTGCCCCGTGCAGGTGGCGCTCCGCTGCCGTGAGTAGCGTCGCCGCGTACTCCTCGGCAGCGGGTGCGGACGTTCCCTTGCGGCCGTGCAGGGAGAGGAGTGCCTTGTTCACGGCTGCACGCAGCAGCGGACGCACCTGCGAGCGGTAGACCACCGGGATAAGCCTCCGGTCGGCGGAGGGAACGTAACGACACGTCAGACGTTCGCCTCCGACCGTGCCCGAAAGTTCGTCGCAGACCGTGCCGGAGCCTCCCCCAACCAACCCGTGCGCCCGCAGGAAGGCCGCCAGCTCCGCGCCGTGGCGCACGAGGTCGATGTTCACCTGTACGGGTGTCCCGGCCTCGTCGGTCAAGAACGTAATTCCTGCGTGGCAGATCATCGCGGCGGTTATTTCAGCGGTTTGCCGTCGTAGGTTACACTATCCAAGAGTTCTACCGCACGGGCGGCGACCGCCGTGGGCAGCGGGGCGTAATGTTCCCTTGCAGCCAAGTTCTGCGCTTCGGGGCCCACGAGCCAGCGAAGTACGGCGAGCGTCTGTTCGGCCTGCTCGCGCGTGCGGCCCGAATAGCTCTGGTCGCGGTAAAGCATTACCCACGAGAAACAACTGATCGGATAGGCTTCGGCGGCGGGACTGTCGGCCAGCATCACGTTCGTGTCGGCGGTTTGCAGGGCGGCAGCCGCCGTGATGCTTTCGGTCAAGGGGTGGACGTAGTTGCCTGCGGCATTCCGGAGCAAGGCACGCTGGATGTCGAACGAGGCGGAGTAGCCCGAAGCCACGTAGCCGATGGCGCCGGGGATTTTCTCTACCAAGCCCGCAACACCCGGCGTTCCCGTGGCGGCGACACCTCGCGGGAAGGTCAGGGATTTACCCGTGCCGACGGATTCCGCCCATGCCGGGCTGACGGAGGAGAGGTAGTGGGTAAAGACGTAGGTCGTGCCGCTGCCGTCGAGCCGGAACACCGGGTAGATTTCCTTGTCGGGAAGCGATACGCCGGGGTTTACGGAGGCGATGCGGGCGTCGTTCCATTTGGTGACGCGCCCCAGATAGATGTCGGCGACGAGTTCTCCCGTCAGGCGCAGGTTATCCACCCCGTCGAGGTGGTAGGCGATCTCCACGGCGCCCAGCGACGTGGGAACAAGGACGGTCTGCGCGGGCATCTCCTTGAGTTCTGCGGCGGTCAGGGGTACGTCCACGCCCGCGAAGTCGATCTGGCGGGAACGAAAGCTTTTAATCCCCCGGTCGGTACCGATTCCGGCATACGTTACGGGGATGTCGTTCTTTTCCCAGTAGCGTTTGAACGCTTCGGAGTAGAACGGAAGCGGGAAGGTCGCTCCCGCGGCGGTGATGACTGTACGTCGGGCGGCTGCCGCGGCTGCCGCGTCGCGGGGATTGGTTTCGGGGTCGGCGGGCGTCGCGGCGAAAAGCGACGTGCCCAGAAGCATGGCGGCGAATAGGCTCGCCATGCTGGATAATATATTAGTTTTCATTAAAATCATTATTAAATTATTTATTACAATCTATTCCCACGGGGTATATAATATGCGACTACATCCTACATTATCACCCCCTTGATGCGACGGATCAACAAAACGGAATGTCATAAACTTATTATCCGAAGTCCCTATTTGGATGGATGTATTGAAATGTTGTGTATTATCGACTATCATATTTCCATTTTCATCGATTAAATCATATACTCCATTTACTGAACCTTGGCCAAACGCATCGTTATCAATTTGAATATATTCAGAGATTTTTCCAGCTTCCAACTCGATTGTTGCTATTGCCTCTGTAAATTGCGCGGCGTCTAAATCCATCAGATAAACTACCAATCGCAGCTTATCATGTTCCGGGAAAGCATCAGCTGTATAAAAGAAACGAATTTTAGTATATTGCCGAGATTCAGGATCGGGTTCGTCGCTTTCAGGGATTTCCAAAAACTCAGTGTCGGATAATTGCATAAACTGAAGTGTTCCATCTGCTTCGAGGGTTATTTCTTCTTCATAAAGTATTGTATTATCCGCTTTACGCACAATTCTAAAAGTTCCTGTCAGATTGTCTTTGGCAATATAATTCGTTTCTCCCTCCTCTATTTCGCCGTTGTTGAATGTCGCCGTATAATCGTCTTTATTTCCTGAAAAAATAATGGTAGGAATAAATGTCGTGTATTTATCTTCGTTTCCGGTATATACTGCCAACTCAGAACCAACCGGACGAAAAAGAGTAATCGCTTTGTCCGACGGACATTCATTTTCCGCCAGTACCGGGGTATCAGTCGCGTCGTCCTTTCTGAAAATTTCCAACTTAAAAGTCTTTTCGCTTTTACTGACGTATGGGCTTTCGCTGCCGTTGTAAGTTATGCGGTAATCGCCTTGTAACCATGTCGGATTGAAAGTTACTTGGGGATTGTAATAGCTCGTATCCCGAAACTTTCCCTCGGTTTCGCATCCGGCAAAGAGCGCCGCAAGCAGCACGAGCAGGCAGATTTGTAAATTTTTCATTGCTTCAATTATTTATTGTAATTACTTTGATTAAAATTTGTAACTGACCGACAGCGAAAGGTTCACACCCTTTTTGATACGACTCAACACCCAATCGCCGGAGTTGTAGTTCATATCCGAGGTCAGATCGACATAGGCTTTGTCATTCGCCGGATCAC
>ERZ506950.709-NODE-709-length-17743-cov-7.459747_pt1 | contig 17743 bp, 23 predicted proteins | sample MGYA00512897_ERZ506950 | MGnify/ENA metagenome assembly ERZ506950
ATGCCGGAAAGCAGCGAGGTCAGCATCTGCATCCCGGTGTTTACAAACTGCGGCAGCATGGAAACAGCCGTGTTCACAAGCCCCGTAATGGCCCCGGCAAAGGCTTCATCCGCCCCGTCCACGCCGTTTACCATGCCGGTAAAAGCGGAGATGACTTCCGAGATCGCCGGGAGGAATTCCGCCCGGAGGCTGTTCTTTACATTGGAGATGGTTTCCCCAAGCCCCGCCAACGTCTCGTCAAGCTGGGCCTGACCTTCCCTGGATGCCACCAGCGCCTCGTTGTTGCGGTAAAACGCGCCGCTCGCCTCGTCATATGCCCCGGAGAGGGTCTCCATGATGAGACGGTTTCGTTCGCTTTCACTGGAACATGCGGCCAGTTTCTCGTTGAAAGCATCCTCGCTGATGCCCACCCAGTTTAAGGCATCCGCCAGGGAGCCGGTGACCTGTCCGACCTTTGCGGTCTCATTGGCCGACTCAATCATGCCCTCGATGGGGAGGGCGTCGCCGAAGGTGCCGTAGACGCCGGCCGCGATATTCGTCCACTTGGTGACGTCCTGCTCGTTCTGGGCAAGCTGCGCCAGAAGCTGGGAGGCTTCCGTGGCGGTGTCCGTATCGCCCAGGATTTTATAGAACTCGGTGTAGGATTTCTGCGCCGTGTCCCCGCTGTATCCCGCCGCTTCAAAAGCGGTGGTGAGCTTGCCCTGGGCCACCCGGTATTCCTCGGTGGCTTCGTCCAGGTTCCAGATGGCGCTGCCAAGCTCTTTTATACCGTTTAACGCCGCCTGGATGCCGGAGGAGATAAGGTTGCCCATCGCCACCGTGGCGACCGAAAGCCCGGAGCCTAATTTATCCGCGCCGCTGGATGCGTCCTCCAGCGAATCGCCGAAATCCTCCGCCACATCCCCGGCATCCTTCATCCGCTCCCGGTTTTCCCGCAGCTCCCCGGAAAGCTGGGAGATGCGCCCTTCCAGTTCCTTTGCCTCGCTGGAGCCTTTCCCGTATTCCAGCACAGCGTTGGAATAGGCGCGCTTCATCCCGGAAAGTTCTTCCTCCTGCCGGGAAATCTCCTGGGACAGCCGCTCCGTGGCGTCCGCCGCCTCCGTTTCCTGCTGAGAAAGTGACTCAATCGCTCGTTCATTGGCGGAAAGCTCCCGCTCCATGCCGTTTAAGGCCGCTTCGGCATTGTTTAACTGGATCTGCCAGTTCTGCGTCCGCCGGTCATTTTCCCCAAAGGACTCGGAGGCGTTCTGGAGGGCGGCCCGCAGCGTCTCGATCTTCTGGCGCTGGGCATCGATCTCCTTGTTCAGAACAGTGTTCCTTGCGGAAAGCGCCTGGACGGATCTATCGTTGGCGTCAAACTGAGAGGAGACCAGCTTCATCTCGGACCCCAGCACCTTAAAGGACTGGTTGATCTCAGACAGCGCCTTTTTAAATTCCTTCTCGCCCTCAATGCCGATTTTCAGGCCAAAATTGTCCGCCACGGGTCACACCTCCTCTCTTCGTCCTCATGGACTTCATATCCCTCGTTTCCGTGTAAACACGAAAACTCGCTCATTCCGTCATTCGTCCTCTCCCCAAAAAGCCATACGGCTTTTCGGGGACCCCGTTAGATTCCATAGGGAATCACATCGTCAATGGTCAGCACCTGCTTCGGCTTTGCGATCCCCATAAACTGCTTATGGCATTCCCAGAGATCCATAAGCAAACCAAACGGCATGAGCCACACCTCATCCTGCGAGAGACTCAGATGGGCCATGCCGTAATACAAAAGCCGGGTAAACAACTCCTCATCACTTACCCGGCCACCGTGTTTTTTCCCTCCGGCTCACTTTCCACGTTCCGCTTGGTACCCCGGTACATTGCCTCCATGATGGCGTCCTTGTAGTCGGTCAACTCCATCGGGGAGGTGAGAAGCTCCACCTCCTCGGCGGTCAGTTCCGGCTTTTTGTCCTCCGGGTGTTTCAGGTTGTGGACGAGGATGGGCTGGTTGCACAATAAGGTAATCAGCCACACGATCTCATCCAGCGCCATCTCAAAGTTCTCCGCCTTCATCAGCTTCTCGCCCAGGTTCTCCAAGCCGCCGTAGCGCCCGGCGATCTGCTTTGTGGCACGGGTGGTCAGGAGCATTTCATATTCCTGCCCGCCGATATTGACAACTGCTGTTCTTTCATCCATACTTCAAGCCCTCCTTAACCTTCGCCGCCTGCGCCCGAAGTCTGATCCGCATAGGACGGTTCATAGACTTCCTCGTACCAGCCCGAAATAACTGTGGGGGATACACCGGCGTCGTCCTCGGACACCTCCGCTTTCCAGGGGTGCTTGCCCTGGCCGTCCACCTTATTGCGCCGGGTCACGGTACCCTCGATGGAAGGGGTGGAAAACTCGATGCTCTCGCCCTTGGTGGTCAGGTTGGTGGCGGGGATGCCGAAAATCACCCGGTACAGCCAGAAATAGCGGTACTTGCCGTTGGCTTTCTTGGCGCGGAACCCGATGGCAACCGGGGCGCCGCCGTCCTCCGATGCGGAAACCAGGACGCCGTTCTCATCGATTACCGCTCCGGTCAGGTCTTCTGCGACCGTTTTGCCGATGTCATCCACGCCCAGTGTCAGCGTCCCGCTCTGGAACTCTTTTACCACCTCCGCTGCGCCATCGTCCGCATACAGCGTGGCTTCCGCCAGTTCCACGGAAAGCTCGGCGGTCATGGCTTTCGCCAGGGGCTGCGGGTCTTCGTAGGTTTCATTTCCCGAAGTGTCTTCGGTGATCTTGGCGTAGTACAGCTTGTCAAGGCCAATCGTAGCCATAGTTCATTCCTCCATTTCACCGGCGAGCCGCCGGGGGCAATTCGCGCACCAGTATTTTTGGTAACGCAACCTTTCCACCCGCACCGTTCCGCCGTTCATAATTTAAAGTTTGTATAATTTCGCCACGTCAATGGCGTAATGGTGGAAGCCGGTATCGTCCTCATGGGCGATGTACCGCCTGTCCGTAATCACAAAATCAGCGGCAAGGAGCGCCGCCGAAAGCTGCCCCTTCCGCTTCAGATAGTTCCCTTTGGTAAATAGGGAGAGCCGCGCCTCCTGGGTTTCAAACTCCGGGAGGTTATCCGCGTGGAGTTCGCAAGTGTCCGCCAGGGGCGTGACCACCACATATTCCTCCGGCGGCGCATCGGAGAATACGCCCGTCTCCACAGGCAGACCGCAGCCGGTAACCGCAGCCTTGATTTCCGATAAAAGGCTCAAATCTTCTCCACCTCCTCGTCCAGCTTCACCTTCATGGCGCTGATACAGGCATTCCGGGAAGAGGAACGGGCTGGTTTCAGGAAAGGCTTCGCGGGCTGGCCGCTTTTGCCGTATTCCAGGATGGTGGCGATTTTGGCGTTGCTGTCGCCGTCCGATCTCGGCTCGGAAAAGCCCACCTTCACATTGAAATCCCCGTTTTTATCCTGCAGGGCGGGAGACGTGCCAAGGGAGCGGAGAAGCTCCCCGGTGCTTCTGGACTCGTACTTCGTCCCGCTGCCGATGACCGCCTGCAGGTTGGAGCGCACTTTGTCCTCCACAACCTCCGCGCCGGCCTCCAGCACCTTCGGGAGGATCTCATCCGTTTTGTCCGCCAGCCGGGATACCTTCATTAAAAAGTCCTCCGGCATTTTCATTTGAACCTTAGCCACCGGGTTTCACCTCCTGTGCCAGCACTTCCAGATACATCCCCCTGCCTTTGACATCCTCCACCGAAGTGATCTCGAAGGTATGTCCGCCGCAGAGGATGCGCATATCGGTTGTGACCGTGACGCCGGGGATCACCCGGAACCGGAACAAGTCGGTGGCAGTGGAGAAAGACGCCATGTTGGCCCACTTCTCACTGCCGTGCCGGCCCTCCCGGTAGGCGCGCACCTTTGCCACAGTTACATCCATTTCCGTCTTAAAGCCGTCCTCGTCCTGCGTGAACTGCTTTTCCACAATGGAGAGGAAGGTGTTCATCTTGCCAAAGCTCATACTCACACCTTCCAATCTCGGTCGAGCCGAAGGAGAAGGTTGACCGTGTTCCATACCTGCTGTGCCGCGTTGGTGTTGTCCGCAAAGAAGCCGCCCGTGCTGCCGTCCCTGGACTCGTAAAAATGCGATGCCAGCATGATCACCGCCTGTTCGGTAGTGGCCGGCATCGCGTTTTCCGTATAATAGCCCTCCGGGATGTGCTGGTAGCTCTCCGCATAGGAAACAGCGGCGGTGATGTAGCTTTTCAAAAGCGCATCATCCGCCGAATGTTCCAGGATCAGGTTGGCTTTTACTTTCGTAAGCAGTTCGTCCATCACCGCCGCCTCCTTCCTTAGCTGGACGCCATCAGGCCCGCCGCCTTCAGCTTGGCGAGCAGGCCGTTGAAATCGGAAACCAGCGTGGCCACATCCTCCGCCACGCTGTCCGCCTGAGTTGCCGCCTGGGGAACCTCAGCGGCGGGCAGGCCGGTAACGGAAGCCCCCTCTTTGATTTCGAGGGCGCCGCCGATCACCCATTTATCGCCGCCCTGTTCCATGTAGTTCTTTCCGTTGTAGCTCATCCGTCAGCCCTCCTTACGATGCCTTCTGCACCAGTACCTTGACCGCCTCCGGCAGGATCATCTTGCCATCCACGCGCTGGGAAGCGAGGAAGCCCACCTGGCCGTTTGCCGCATACAGCTCGTTCAGCCGCTTAAAGGAACGGCCCTGGCGGTCCGCGATCCAGTAGTAGCTGAAATCACCGAAAGCGATGGTCTTCGCGCCGGCCGCCACAGCGGGCATATAGGCCGAAGTGCGCACCGGGCGTCCCAGGAGCAGATCCGGCGTGCCTGCAGTCAGGGAGGGCTGCCACAGGTACTGGCCGCTGCCGTCCTTCAGCTTGCGGACCGCCTTGATGGTGGAGTCGTTCAGCAGCCACACGGCGTTGCGGCGGTAAGGCGCTTTCAGGGAGTAGAACAGGTCGATCAGTTCATCCGCCGTGATAGCGGTAGCGGACGCGGCAGTAATGCCGGTCTCCGCGCCGCCGCTTGCCGCCAGGATGCCCAGGGGCTTGCCGGAGCCGTCCCCGGTAAAGAAGGCTTCCTCCTCCTTGGCGCCGATGCGGCGGGCAAACTCGCGGGAGATGTAGCTTTCCAGGTCAAAGACGCTGTCGTTTAACAGTTCCTCGGAAACCTTGATCATCGTCCCCAACTTGTACGCCCCGATGGAGACCTGGCCGAAGGAGTCGTCGCTCTCGGTGTAGGCGCCTTCCTCGTCGATCCAGGACGCGGTGCCCTTGGTCGCCACCACGGGGATCTTGCGGTCGCCGCTGGAGGTCTGGATCACCTTGGCAAGCTGGCGGAATACATTTTCTTCCTCCAGCGCCTCCACCAGGGTGCGCTCGTACTCATCCGGCACCAGATACCCGCCCTCGGAATCCGTGCCGACCTCCAGCGCATTCAGCACTGTGGGCATGGGCGCTTTGGAACGCATCATGTTCCAGAAGTTCCGGCGGTACTCGTCGGCAGCGCGGCCGGTCTTAGTGTCCTCCTTGCCATTCATGGGCTTGCCCGTCAGGGGCTTGTTTACCGGGCGGTTCAGTTCCGCTTCCAGTGCCTCCTGGCGTTCCAGGCGGGCGATCTCCTTGCCCAGGTCGGTGATTTCCTGCTCCATGCGGGAGTAGGCGGCGTCATCCTCGACGGACAGGACGCCCTTATCGTTTCTGTGGGAATCCAAGAACGCCTTGGCGGCTTCCCAGGCTTTGGCGCGCTTCTCGCGCAGTTCCAAAATCGTCATAGTCGTTATCCTCCTTAATGTTTCAAAAGATCGAGCCGCTCGTAGAGACTGTCTACAGAGCGGCCCGTGGGGTTGGGATCTTCAGTTTTCTTCGGGTTGGTCCTGCACTTGGCCGCGATCTTATCCATGAGGGAATTGACTACAGCCGCTTTGGAACACAGCATGGACACCGCAGGCGGCTCCATGTCCGCCGGGATCTCCGCCCGGCTTAAGACGCCGTCGGCAAAGCCAAGCTCCACCGCCTTGCCTGCGTCCATCCAGGTTTCCGCGTCCATCAGATGGGAGAGCTTGGCGCGGGACAGGCCGGTTTTGATCTCATAGGCGTTGATGATGGAATCCTTGACGCTCCCAAGCATCTCGATAGCTTTCTGCATCTCGGCGGTATCGCCCATTGCCACGGTCATGGGATTGTGGATCATCATCATGGACACCGGCGATACCAGCACCTTTGTGCCAGCCATCGCAATGACCGAGGCGGCGCTGGCTGCAATGCCGTCAATCTTGACCGTGACGTTGTGCGGATAGTCCATCAGCATATTGTAGATCTGGGCTGCTGCCACGCAGTCGCCGCCGGGAGAATTGATCCAGACGGTGATGTCGCCGGAGCCTGCCATCAGTTCCTCCTTGAAAAGCTGTGGAGTGACATCATCGTCAAACCAGCTTTCCTCGGCGATGGTACCGTTCAGGAACAGTGTCCGTTCCGCCGGAGCTGTCTCCGTTGCTGCCTGGTTCTTCCACTTCCAGAACTTCTTCATCGGGGTTTTCCTCCTTTCCGTCAACGTTGGGTTGTGTATCTGCAAAAGCCCCGGCGTTTCCAAGCGGGAGCATATTGCCGTTAATGAGGTACAGATCGCCGCCCTCCTCGGCCGGGATGCGGTCCATGTTCTCCAGTTCCCGGATGTCGTTGGCGCTCATCCAACCGTTCTGCCTTGCCGTGGCGTAGCCGGACATCCTGCTGGCATAGTCGCCCCGGAGCAGACCTTCCACGTTGAACTTGGCAAAGTACTGTTTCTTTTCCTCTGCGGTAAAGAGCGTCCGCTGGATGGACTGCTCCCAGCGCACCAGCCAGGGTTCCAGCGTGTATTTCACGAACTCCAGAGACTGCTGCTCGATATTGGAGAAGCTGGACTTTTCCAGGTCGCCCACCATGTGGGGCGGCACCCGGAAAATGCGGGCGATCTCATTGATCTGAAACTTTCTCGTCTCCAGGAACTGCGCCTGCTCCGGGGAGATGCCGATAGGCGTGTATTTCATGCCCTCCTCTAAGACAGCGATCTTATTGGCATTGCCGCTGCCGCCGAAGGTGGACTGCCAGCTTTCCCGGACACGCTGCGGGTCTTTGATGGTCCCCGGATGCTCCAAGACGCCGCCGGGAGCCGCGCCGTTGGCAAAGAACTTCGCCCCGTACTCCTCACAGGCAATCGCCATGCCGATGGCGTTCTTGGCCATTGCGATGGGGGAATACCCCACCAGCCCGTCAAAGCCAAGACCGGGGATGTGCAGCACATCAGAAGGGTGCAGCCGGACAAGGCTGCCTTTGACTGTGGGCGCATCATCCATGCTGACGGTGTATTCGTAATAAAGCTGTCCCTTGCTGTCACGATCCACCGTCATCCGGTCCGGCATCAGGGGATAGAGGGCGATCACTTCGCCCTTGCCGTTTCGGATGATCTGGGCGTAGGCGTTGCCCCACAGGAGCAGGTGCGTCATGAGCGTTTCCCGGAATACGAAGGAACTCATCTCCGGGTTCGGCTCGTCATGCAGCAAAAGATACAGCGGATGGTCGATGGCTTTCTCCTTGCCGCCGTCCTCTTTATAGCGGTAAAGGTGCAGGGGTAAGCCAGCAACAGCCTCCGCCAGAATGCGGACGCAGGAATACACCGCCGTCATCTGCATTGCGGAACGTTCATTGACCCGCTTGCCAGCGGAGCTTCCGCCAAAGAAAAAACTGTAGGCGCTGCCTGTTGTGCGGTTCTGTGGCTTATCCCTGGAACGGAAAAGCCCGGAAAAGATACCCATATCAAATCACCATCCTTTCAGATAAACAAAAGGCCCCGGCTGTCATAAACCGAAGCGCCTGTATCGTTGCCACAGCGGATCGCACGGTCAAGCCCCATGATGGTGGCGATTGCCCCGTCAATCTTCTCTGTGGATTTTTCCTTGTCCGCTTTGATATTGCCGGCCGGGTCGGTACGGATGAAGATGTTGTCCATCATCCACCGCAGCACCGGATGCCCGCCGTGGGCGATTTTCTCCTCCAGCACCAGCTTCATCAGTTCCTTTGTCGGTGGGGACATATCCTTGAAGCCCTGCCCGAAGGGAACTACTGTGAAGCCCATGCCCTCCAGGTTCTGCACCATCTGCACAGCGCCCCAGCGGTCAAAGGCGATTTCCCTGATGTTGAACTTCTCACCGAGCCTTTCAATGAATTTCTCGATGTAGCCGTAATGCACCACGTTGCCTTCCGTGGTCATCAGCGTCCCCTGCCGCTCCCACAGGTCGTAGGGAACATGGTCGCGCCGGACACGAAGATCCAGAGTTTCTTCCGGTATCCAGAAGTATGGAAGGATATAGTATTTATCCTCCTCGTCCAACGGCGGGAACACCAGCACGAAAGCCGTGATATCCGTGGTAGAGGATAAGTCCAGACCGCCGTAGCAGATGCGCCCTTCCAGGTCATCCTCGGAAACCGGGAAGGCGCAGGCGTCCCACTTGTCCATCGGCATCCAGCGGACGGACTGCTTCACCCACTGGTTCAGCCTTAGCTGCCGGAAAGCGTTCTCCTCGCCGGGATTCTGCTGGGCGGATTCACAGGCGGCTTTGACCTTATCGATGCCCACCGTGATGCCGAGGGAGGGGTTTGCCTTCTTCCACACCTTGGGGTCTGTCCAATCCTCATCCTCGGCAGCGCCGTAAATGACGGAGTAGAAGGTGGGATCGACCTTCCTGCCTTCCGCAATGTCGATGGCCTTTTGATGCACCTCATAGCAGATGGAGTTGGTATCGTTCCCGGCAGTCGTGATTAGAAAATACAGCGGCTGCATCCTGGCATCCCCGGATCCCTGGAGCATAACGTCAAAGAGTTTCCGGTTGGGCTGGGTGTGTAGCTCGTCAAAGATCACGCCGTGGGTATTGAAACCATGCTTATTCGCCACATCCGCCGAAAGCACCTGGTAGGAGCTGTTGGTGGGCAGGTAGGTGATCTTCTTCTGGGACTCCAGAATCTTTACCCGTTTGGAGAGTGCCGGACAGAACCGCACCATATCCACCGCCACATCAAACACAATCTTTGCCTGGTTACGGTCGGCGGCGCAGCCATACACCTCGGCCCGTTCCTCACCATCCCCGCAGAGGAGCAGGAGCGCCACAGCGGCGGCAAGCTCGGACTTGCCCTGTTTCTTGGGGATTTCAATGTATGCCGTATTGAACTGCCGGTAGCCGTTGGGCTTTAACACGCCGAACAGGTCACGGATGATCTGCTCCTGCCAGTCGATCAGTTCAAAGGGCTTTCCCGCCCAGGTACCCTTGGTGTGGCGGAGGGACTCGATGAACATCACCGCATAGTCGGCGGCGTCCTTATCGTAGTGCGAGGTCTTCGCCATAAACCTGGTGGGCTTGTATTTTTTCAGCTTCCGCATGGACACCACCTCCAAAATGGCATAAAAAATGACCTGCCAATTGGCAAGCCGTTCATCTATCTATCTGTATGAGAGAAAGAGCCATGCGGCTCGATCTCAGGGTATTTTCTGTTCTTTACTGCTGCATCGCCCAGGCAATGGCGTGGCCGTCATCCTCAAACTCGACCTCGCTTGCGGCTCTCAGCCCGATCATCCCTTCGCAGGTATGGTCATCGGTCAGGAACTCGTATGCCGCTCCGAAGTAGCAGGGCTTGTTCATTCCGTTGTAGAAATGCCCGGCCATCACGATCTTGTCCCCGAAGGTCAAAACCTTGCTCCATCTGCATTCCAGGTCTTCCGGGGTGGTGGGGTTCGGCAGCCGGTACTTTTTCATTGCTTCGTTGATCGTCATGATTTCACCCTCCGTGTCCTGCGCCGTTATTTAAATGCCCTTGCCCCAAGAGAAGCCTTTTTCGGCTCTCTTGGAAATCATCATCTTCCGAAGCTCCATGAACTGCTCGTGGCTGATGCGGTAGGCGCTGTATGCGCGGCAAATGCTGATGTGGGCATCTTTAAGGTCGTTTTCTGTTTTGATTCCCTCGACCTGAGTTCTGAATGCTTTGTAGGTTTTCATGGTGGTTTCCTCCGTTTTGCTTTGTTTTCCCTTTCGGTGTGTACATATTCGCTCTAAAACCACATATTATCAAGTCAATTCTGAGCATAATCTGCACAAAGATCGGAGGAATAAATTGTGTATCTTACCCCTGCGTGTGGCGGTGGATCGTCTCGATGATCTGCTCCTGCTCGGCACTGTCCACGCCGATGGACTGGAGCGCCTGCCTGGTGCCGCAGTCTGGGCAGATGAGCGTTTCGTTGTCCTCTCTGGAAAGTGCCGGAGCGCCGTGGTAGACCCTGCCGCAAAGCGGGCAGACCGCCATTCTTGTAATGTTATTCTTCATAACCGCATACCTCCCTACATTTATCGTAAGCGTCAACCAGGATGTTTTTGTCAAAGCGGAAGGTGTCGTACCCTTCCAGGCAAGTCCGCATATAGAGATTGCTTGGAACCCCAACCGGCCTGTCCTCATGCATGATGTAGGCAAAAGCCGTCACAATCCGCCGTTTCCCCGTGCGGATGCCTTTGTACTGAAGCTTAATATCCCGCTTGTAGTAGAAATGGGGGAATCCCTCGTAGCGGTCGAGGGCGGCTTCATCCGCAGCCGTCACCTCCCAAATTACCACGGGAACCGTGCCTCCTTCGCATTCCTCAATGGTCAGGTAAGAGCCGGTCTTGCTTCCTTTAAAAAGCAGTTCCCAGCCCTTGAGATTTGCCGTGCCGAGGATCGTGGCGTGCGGGCAGCGCATCCGCATCTGCCGGACATTGAGGTTGCTGCCATAAGCGATGTAGTATCTTTTTTCTTTCATGGTATCCATCCTTTCCTGGAGGACTTAGGTTACTTGTCCTTCTACCACCCTAAGACCGCCGAAGCGGTCAGGGGCAGGGCATTTAACCTAAATCCTTCAAGCGGCTGCTCTGCCGTGCCGGAAGGCTGTATCCCCGGAAAGGTTGCGGGTCAGAAAGTCTCTGGCTGTTGCGAACTCCTCGCCGATGAAACCCAGGCGGAGGAGCCAGGTGCGCATGGCGTACTTGGGGTTTTCGTTCTGCTGAGGCTTGGGGCTTGCCGTCCGCACATCCTTCGCCATCTGGCTTAAGGCCAGGCAAAGCTGGATGTAGCTCTTTAGCTGCCCCGCGTGGATGCCGCCCCTGCGCTCCGCTGTCGGCTCATCGAACTGGAAAAGCCGGAACTCGACCGTGCCTTTGGTAAAGGTGGCGTGGAGGTTGAGCATATGGTAGCGGCTGTCATTGTAGTGGTGGTTCCGGCCGTAGTTTGCGCCGTTGCTGCTGTACCAGATATCCGCAAGCTGGGCCATCGTGCGGGGCTTCCTGCGGTTGACCTGTTCCAGGAACCGTGGGTCTACCGTGCGGCAGTAGCGGCTCATGCGGCCCCGGTCCAGTTTCAGCGCCTCAGCGATCAGGCTCTCATGGCTTGCCATGATGTTGGCAAGGTTCCTGAGCGTCTGCGGTGTGTGCCCCTGCGCCCCGATGTGGATGTGGACTCCGCAGCCCCGGCTGGCATCGCTTTTCGCCCCAGCGTGTCTGAGCTGGCGGCAAAGCTCCTGCAAGGTTGGAATATCTTCGTAGGTCAGGATTGGGGTGACCAGTTCACATTTCTCGCTGTCGGGACCAGCGATGGAAACGTCCTTCTGGAATTTCCACTCGCGCCCGTCCGCATCCCAAGCCGACCAGGTGCTGTACCCGTTGCGGCCGGCGGTGTTTTCATACCTGCCTGTGCCGAAGTAGGCGGCGGCGACCTTTGCCGCCCTGCTGCGGTCGATGTTGTTCATCTCGACCTCGACCCCGATGGTCTGCTTTTTCATCTCTGCAATCTGCCTTGCGGTTTTCTCGTTCATGGTGAATCCTCCGTTTTCGTTCGGTGTGTTTTCCCTTTCGGTGTACACATATTCGCTCTAAAAGAGGATAATAGCAAGGCCATATTGGAAAATATACTACACAAAGATGACTGCTGGATATTGTGTAGTTTATGGCTGTTTGCCGCCACCCGATATTGGCTTGAGAAGGCCGTTTTCCCTCTCATCAAGTATAGCGAGAGCCAGCCGGAATCCCGTCCGCAGCCCATCAATGAAGTACTCCTCAGAGGTCATGCCTGTAATAGTGGCCTGCAGGCAAATCATCTTATCAAGGATTGCGGATGCCTCCTGATCCAGCATTGACCGGAGCTTTTCTTCTTCATCAGCCAGACCGGCAGCAGCTTTTCCATACTCTGAATTGCGGTCAAACTGCTTTTCATTCGGATTGATGTTCCCATAGAAGAATTCCTTCAGAATATCATTCTCCATGACGATCACCCACCTTCCTCACACTGTCCTCGCCCCAGACCACATTCAGGCCGCTTCCGTTATCCCAGCGCATGAGCAGGGAACCGGTATCATCTACACCCTGGACAGTGCCTTTCGTTCCGGCAGGCGGGGCCTGGGCATCATCCATCCGCACCAGTTCCACACGGGTACCAACGGGATACTCCATGCGGATGCGCTCCACAATTTCTCTACTCGGAAACTTCATGGCCGGCACCTCCCAGTTCAGCATTGACCTGCTGAATCAGAACCTCGTCCAGCAAAGTCTCTGTCAGATCCGCGTTTTCCTCGATAACCATGCATGTGGCTGGGCCGGCCGGCTCCGGCTGGAGAATCTCCTCCTGTTCCTTGCTTTTAAATGCGGAATTCCCGGAAAGATTCTGCAGCAGGATCTTGCGTTCCAGTTTGTACTCGCTACCGATGAACCCCAGGCGCAGCAGAAAGCAGCGGAAGGCGTATTTCTCATTCGCCACCGGCTTCTCGGTTGCGGTCACCCGCTTGGCGTTTTTACTCATCTCGCAGAGTGCGGAGATAAAGTGGGTGTGGGCTTTGACCGCATCAGCGTCCGGCATCTCCGTGAACCAGGGGAATGCCACCCGGTCTTCCAGAATCTCAATGCCAAGGTTCTGGGCGCCCAGCGCCTTTTTGATCAGACCGCCCTTGGCGTCCAACAGCTTGGTGAGGTTGCCCACCACCACCTTGTCGAGCGGGATTTCCACCGTAAGCCCCACAGTTTCGCTCTGCGGCGCAGTGCCGGCGGCTTCTGCCGTTTCCTTGGCTTCTTCCCTGGATGGCTGCTCACCGCCGTCCTGCGGCTCATATTCAAAACCAGCAGCGGCGATAGCTTCCAGCACCCGCTCGACTTCCTCGCTGTCGGCGCGGTCGTCAAAGAGGAGCGTCCCATCCTTGGTGACCGTAAAATAATCAATCTCATAATTGCAGGTGGGCATAAACTTGTATTCCGCCCTGGTGCCTGTAGCGTTGGCGATGACCTTTACCAGTTCCTTGCGCTTTACACCCGTCACATTGTATCTGATTTCCATGTGCGAAAACCTCCTTTGTTTTTGGTAGGTACATATATCACTCTAAACCCCTGAAATAGCAAGCGGTTTCCGCACATTTCGCTGTAAAATAAAGGCCGGATTATCCTTCCGAAAACTGTGCATAGTACACGATCCCGGAAAGCACGAAATAGACGTTGGGGAGCGCCACACCGTTGCCCCACATTTTATACTCCGCACTGTCGGAGTGGGGATTCTTCAGCCACTTGACGATCTGGTTCCGGCTCTTAGGCTTGGAGGACGTCCCCATGACGGAGCGGTGTGTCTCAAACACCTCTGTCCAGAACTCGATCTCGTCCTCGGTCGGCTCGTCTGTCCCAAGTCCGGCGCACCACCAGTCCGGGAACCCCTGCAGTCTGGCGCATTCGGTGGGTGTCAGCCTGCGGACGATGTACTCCGGCTCGGTCTCGTTCACCACAGGCGGGTTCTTATAGTCCCTCGCCATCAAGGTCGGGGACTGTTCCTTAAGCATCTGGGTGTAAGTGCCGGTGGTCATGCAATAAGCCACCGCATGGCGGTCAGCGGCATCCAGCGTAAAGGACACATCCTCATTCACGCCGCTGCCCTGGGGACCGTTCTTGTCCGCCCTGCCAATCATGGAACCCTGCAGGGCCACCACAGCCATGCCGCCCTGGTTGCAGGTAGGATTTCCGCCGTTCGCATCCAGGCATCTGGAAGTTTCCGCTTCGTAGAAGCCGCTCTTGGGATTCTCGGATTTCATGGCGTTGCTGTCCTTGGAGCAGATGCCGTAAACCTTGACCGCCAGTTCATTGCACCGGATCTCGCCCACATCGTAGGTGTTCAGCGTGTTCGCCACATCGAAGGCTTTCCACTGCTGACCCTCATCGGGAGAGTGGGGACGTGTGCCTTTCACGAACGGCACGAACACCGTCTGGTCGTTGTTGCAGCCCAGCGTGGCGGACTTGTTATCCTGGATCAGCGCGCCTTTGCCGCCGCCCTCACAGCCGGAGCGGATCTTCAGCGTCTTAGGCGTCTCCACTACAAAGGGCTGGTTGTTCCCGCCCATGCCGTAGGTGGCGTTGACCGTGGGAGCCGTCTCCAGCGGGCCGGTGTATCTGGTGTCCTGGCTATGGTTCTCATAGACCGCCGCCGGCACCGTACCGGCCCGGAGGGTGGGCGAGGTTTCCTCCTCATACCCGATGCCCCTGGCCTGTGCGGAATGCTCGGTGCAGAATCCGGCAGCTCCCATCACGCAGGGAGGATGCCCGTGGTTTTCCGCCCGGAGCGTTGCTGCAACGTCCTCCGTCACATCCATGCGGTCGCCGCCCTGGTCGTTTAGGCAGACGCAGCCTGTCGCTCCAGCGCTTTCCTCAAAAGCTCCGGCAGCTCCTTGCCACGGGCGGAAGCCCTGCGGAGTATACCCAGACACGCCTTCGGACTCAAATAGTATTTTTCCGGCACTCCCGCCTGCAAAATCTGCGACAAGGTAGATGCGTTTTCTGCGTTGGGGGACTCCCCAGTACTGTGCATCAAATACCCGCCATGCGAGACTGAAATCGTCTGCCACGATCTCCCCGGCGTTTGCCCATCTCTCAGGTCGAGGAGTATGAATTTCGTATCCTTTGACCGAGCAGATTTCTTCGAGGACGGACTGGAAGTCCGCACCCTTGTTGGAGCTGAACGCGCCGGGGACGTTCTCCCAGACGATATACCTCGGATATTTTCCATCGGTTGCACACCTCATTTCTTTTACAATACGTATGGCCTCATAAAAGAGGTTACTTCGTGAGCCGTCAAGCCCGGCTCTTTTCCCAGCAATGCTCATATCCTGGCAGGGAGAGCCGAAGGTGATGATATCTACTGGCTCGATCTTCCCACCATCCATCCGGGAAACATCGCCGTAATGCTTCATAAAAGGCAGCCGCTTTGTGGTCACCCGGATGGGGAACGGCTCGATCTCCGAAGCCCACACCGGGGTAATGCCGCAGAGCAGGCCGCCTAAAGGAAAACCTCCGGAGCCGTCAAACAGGCTGCCGAGGGTCAGTGTCCGGGGTTCTGGTGTATCTCTGCCGGCTCTGTCCGGCCCTCTACTATGGATATCTATAGGGGTCACGGGGTCTCCACCTCCTTCACAAGGTCGGAGTATGGGATCTGCTCCCCGTCCCGCTCCACAAAAATATCCTCCGGCGGGATGCCGTTCTCCACGGCCCTGCGGAGGATGACCGATGCGTACTTCTCATCCAGTTCCATCATGCAGCACACCCGGTTCATCTGCTCACAGGCCATCATGGTGGAGCCGCTGCCGCCGAAGGTGTCGATCACCACGGCGTTCTCCTGGGTGGAGTTCCCGATAGGGTACCCCAGCAGGTCCAGGGGCTTGGAGGTCGGGTGGTTGGCGTTGCGCTTCGGTTTGTCGTAGTTCCAGATGGTGGTCTGCTTGCGGTCGGAGTACCAGGGATGCTTGCCGTTCTGCAGGAAGCCGTACAGCACCGGCTCATGCTGCCACTGGTAGTCGGAGCGCCCCAGCACCAGGGAATTCTTCACCCAGATACACACGCCCGCCAGATGGAATCCGGCGTCAATGAACGCTTTCCGGAAATTCAGCCCCTCGGTGTCCGCATGGAACACATAGGCCGCGCCGCCTTTCTCCAGATGCGCCGCCATGCACTTGAAAGCGGAGAGGAGGAAGTTATAAAACTCCTCGTCTTTCATGGAGTCGTTCTGGATGGTCAGGCCGCTGGAACTTTTGAAGGAGACGCCATAGGGCGGGTCCGTTACAATGAGGTTGGCTTTCCTGCCCTCCATGAGCAGGGCCACATCCTCAGCGGAGGTGGCGTCCCCGCACACAAGGCGGTGCCGGCCCACCGTCCAGACATCGCCCCGCTCCACAAAAGAGGCTTTCTCCAATGCGGCGGTCAGGTCAAAATCATCATCCTTCGCTTCGCTGCCGGAATCATCCGCAAACAGGTCGGCCAGTTCCTTTTCGTCAAAGCCGGTAAGCAGCGGGTCAAAGTCCATGCCCTGCAAGGACTCGATCTCCACCCGCAGAAGCTCCTCATCCCATCCGGCGTCCATCGCCATGCGGTTATCTGCAATGATATACGCTTTCTTCTGCGCCTCACTGAGGTGGTCTGCAAACACACAGGGAACCTCCGTGATGCCTTCTTCCTTTGCCGCCAGGATTCTGCCGTGGCCGGCGATCACATTAAAATCCCGGTCGATGATGACGGGATTGATAAAGCCGAACTCCCGCAGGGATGAGCGGAGCTTCGTGATCTGCTCCGGGGAGTGGGTGCGGGCATTGTTCACATAGGGTACCAGCTTGGCAATGGGTACAAGCTGCATCTCGGTTGTCGTTTTCATCGCACCAGCCCCCATTCCGCAAATTTCTCAAAGCCGCCAAGGCGCTGGATGTATCTCCGGGCAGTCTCCACGATCTCAGCGTAGGGAATGCCGTCCACCATATCATCCCCGATGGCGCAGGCAAGCTGCACGGGCTTTCCGGTTTCCTGCGCTTTCAGCCATGCGTAGATATTGACCGACACATCCGCTTTGGAGAGGTCTTTCCCATGCAGACCGCCGCCCGTCACCGAATCGGCCATATCTGAGCCGAGCTTACGATTGGTCACGCCGGAGTCCACATCCGTGCCGCCCGACCAGTCGCCCAGAGGATTGACCTCGGCGGTGGGATACATCTTTTGCAGTTCCTCTGTGGGCGCATTACTCTGGCAGAGGATCAGCCTTGCTTCGTCAATAATGTACTTCCCATCCGAGGGATAAGTGTGATACACACTTTTTGCGATCTCGCAGAGAATTTTCTGCTCCTCCGTGACTGGCATCCCTTTGAAGATGCCATTGTCACCGCAACGGATTCCTTCTGCCTGGTTATTGGCAAGGCGTCCGTCCTGCGGCACTTCCACATAATCCAGGTGCAGATTCCCGCCGATACGCTTCACAATGGCATCCACCTCACCCAGCGGGATGTGTACGGAACTCTCCGCGATGATGTGGCAGACGCCGTGACCGAGCAGAACCTCCACGGCGATCCTGGGATTTTGTTCTTTCCTGTACGCCGCATCCACCAGAGCGCCGGCAATGCGATCCGCCACCTTATCCGGGTGGCACGGATTTACTTTCTCGAACATGGCTTCACCCCTTTCTTGCACGGAGCAGACGCTCCATCAAATCGTTCTGGGGAGATACCTCCCCGTAATCCGTGCTGCAGTTTTCCTTTACGATCTGGAAGATCTCATTCCAGAGCCGCACCGCCTGGTTCATGTAATTGATGCCGATATTGATGAACGGAGACGGAATCGGCTTCTGGGTGGTCGGGTGCTTGGAGAGGAAGCCCATGCGGTTGGTCATCTCCTCGCACTGAATCCAGCGGGCGCTGCACATGGCGT
>ERZ506950.711-NODE-711-length-17674-cov-7.845962_pt1 | contig 17674 bp, 17 predicted proteins | sample MGYA00512897_ERZ506950 | MGnify/ENA metagenome assembly ERZ506950
TCGGCCGAGGACGGCGAACAGGGGCAGATCGTGATCCGCACCGACGGGGGCAAGCCGCTCGGTCTGTTCAAGGGTTACTACCTGAACGATGAGCTGACCCGCGAGGCGTGGCACGACGGGGTGTATTATACGGGCGACGTGGCGTGGCGCGACGAGGACGGCTACTACTGGTTCGTGGGGCGTGCCGACGACGTGATCAAGAGTTCGGGCTACCGCATCGGTCCGTTCGAGGTGGAGAGCGCCCTGATGACCCACCCGGCGGTGGTGGAGTGCGCCATTACGGGCGTTCCCGACGAGATTCGCGGCCAGGTCGTCAAGGCGACGATCGTGCTCGCCGAGGCCTACCGCGGGCAGGCCGGGGAGGCGCTCGTCAGGGAGTTGCAGGACCATGTGAAGCGCATCACGGCTCCTTATAAATACCCGCGCGTGATCGAGTTCGTGGAGTCGCTGCCCAAGACCATCAGCGGCAAGATCCGCCGCAAGGAGATCCGCAGCGGCGACGAAGGGAAATAATCCGGCCGCAGGCCGGCGGAGAGAGGGACCGTGCGGAGGGCGCGGTCCCTCTCTCTCTTTGCGGCTGCCGCTCCGGGGCCGCGTCGCGGGATTTTAACGGAACCGTATATTGCGGTTCTGAAAAAGTTTCCTAATTTTGTCTTGTGAAAGCCTGAACATGCCCGGACGTGGAGAAGAAAAAAGAACTTGAGAATTTGCTTGTTTCCGTAAGCGAGAACGACGATTACGCTTTCCGGGTTTTCTATGATCTCTATTACCGGAGCGTTTTCCGGTTCGCCTACTATTTTCTGCGCAACAGGGAGGCCTGCGGCGAGGTCGTGAGCAACGTCTTCGTCGCCGTCTGGAAGTCCCGCGTCGCGCTGCGGAGGATCGAAAACATCGACGCCTACCTCTACGTCGTCGCGCGCAACGAGGCGAACCGGTATCTGAAGGAGTCCCGTACGCGCCGCCGCTGCCTCTCGTTCGAGGAGATTCCCATCTCGCTGATCGACCGAAATTCCCCCCCCCACAGCGAAGACGCTCCCGATAGCCGGTTGATAGAGGCCGAAGTCGAGGAGCTGGTGCGCCGTCTCATAAACGATTTGCCCGAACGCTGCCGCACGGTGTTTCTGCTCAACCGGCAGGAGGGGCTGTCGTCGCGCGAGATCGCCGAGGCGCTGTCGCTCTCCGAGAGCACGGTGCGGGTCCAGATCAAGATCGCCGTCGACAGGATCGTGGCCGGCATACGCACGCATTATCCCGACCTGAAGCTGGTTTCCCTGCTGCTGTTCCTCTTCACGGCGCGTTTCTGACGCCTGCCGGAATGAAAAAAACGAAAAAAAGCCGCGGTTCCCTTAAACGGAACCGCGGCTTTCGCACTCTATATGTGTATACGACCAAAAAGGAGAAATCATGCAATATCAGCATACGAAGAGGGAGCCGGAGATGGCGGAACTGATCGAAGGTTCGGAGCGCGACCGCCGCAGGCTGGCGGAGCTGCTGGACGGCATCCGGGTGGGACCCGGAGTCGACGCCATGGCCGACGGAATGCGGGAGGCGGTGTGGGCCGACGTGCGCTCGCGCATCCGCCGCCGGGGAATCCGGATGCGGATCGTCCGCTACGCCGCGGCTGCGGCCGTGATGGCGGGCGTCGTCTGCGGCAGCTGGTTCATGGGCGGACGCCGGACCGAAAGCCGTCTGGTCGCCGCGGCGCAGCCGGTGAGCGTCTCGACGCCTCTGGGCGTGAAGTCCGACGTGGTGCTGCCCGACGGTTCGCGGGTGCGGCTCAACGGCGGCACGCGCATCGTCTATCCCGCGCTGTTCGGCGACGAACGCCGCGTGGAGGTCGACGGCGAGGCCTATTTCGAGGTCGAGCACGACGCCCGCAGGCCCTTCGTCGTCGTCACGGGACAGGTCGTCTCGACGGTGCTCGGAACGACTTTCAACGTGCACGCCTATTCCGAGGACGAGAATTACCAGATCACGCTGGCGACGGGCAGCCTGCTGGTGGACGGCGGTCCCGAGTCGCGGAGCGTGCGGCTGCGTCCCGGCGAGCAGGGATTCTTCGAGAGGACCTCCGGACTGCTGTCGCTGCGCAGGGTGAACGTCGAGCAGGTGCTCTCGTGGCAGGAGGACAGGCTCTACTTCCGGGCCGAACCCCTGGCGTCGATCGCCCGGAGCCTCGAAAGGCAGTTCAACGTCGACATCACGATCCCCGACGAACGGCTGCGCAGGATTTGTTTCACGGGTGAGTTCGTCGACGGCGAGAACATCCACGAAATCATGCGGATCATCTCGGCCGACAGCCGCATCCTCTGCCGTAGCCGCAAGAACCATTTCGAGCTTTACAGAAACCGATAGAGATTCACGATTTTTTTCACTACAACCTAAATTTCAATCCTTATGAGTAACAATTCTACCAGCAGAAGGTCCTTCCGGGACCTTTTCGGCCAGCGGATGCTGTGCAGACTGAGCGGATTGCTGACCCTGTGTTGGTTCACGGTGGCGGCCCAGGCTCTTTACGCGCAGAATCCCGTGATTTCGTTGACGCTGAAGAACGCCACCGTGCGCGAGGTGATCGAAGCGGTCAAGACGCAGAGCGGCTACTCGTTCTGGTATCGGGAGAGCGAGATCGACCTCCGGAAGCGCGTTTCGGTCGAGGCGCACGATCAGAACGTCCTGAAACTGCTCGACGGCGTGCTCGCCGATCAGGGAATTCTGGCCAAACTCGAAGGCCGCCACATCGTGCTTTACAAATCCGACCCGGCAGGCCGGGGCCGGGAATACCAGCTGAAAGGCCGCGTCGAGACCGAGGCCGGCGATCCGATCGTGGGGGCGAACGTGCTGGTCGAGGGCACGACGAACGGCATGGTGACCAATTCGAAGGGCGAATTCGCCCTGAACGTGACTGCGGGCGCGCGGCTCAGCGTGTCGTTCATCGGTTACGACGCGGCGCAGGTCGAAGTGGGCAACCGGACGCATCTGACCGTGGTGCTGAAGGAGAATAACCAGCTCCTCGACGACGTGGTGGTGATCGGATACGGCGTGCAGAAGAAGGTCAACCTGACCGGCTCGATCGCCGTGCGCCAGATGTCGGAGATCGAGAACCAGCCCATGACGCACGCCTCGCAGGCGCTCTATTCGATGCCCGGCGTCTACATCAACCAGGCTTCGTCGAAGCCCGGCAGTGACGGCGCGACGATCCGCATACGCGGCGTCGGCACGATGAGCAGTTCCAGCCCCATGGTGCTGGTCGACGGCATGGAGTATTCGCTCAACGAGCTGAATCCCGGCGACATCGAGACGATCTCGGTGCTGAAGGACGCTTCGGCCTCGATCTACGGTTCCAAGGCCGCCAACGGCGTCATCCTCATCACCACGAAGCAGGCCAAGAAGGGCGCGCCGGTGGTGAAGCTGAGCGCCAACTTCGGCATTCAGTCGGCGACCTACGTGCCCGACGTGGTGACCGACCCGATTCAGTATATGAACATGCGCAACCAGGCCGAACTGAACGAAGGCAAGCTGACGGTGACCTACAACCGCGACGACATCCTCGAATACGAGGAGGGCATGAAGCACGACAAGTACATCTATCCCGCCTCCGATTGGTACGACCTCTGCTACCAGAACGGTTTTCTCCAGCAGTACAACGCCTGCGTTTCGGGCGGCACGGACAAGATCTCCTACTCGCTGGGCGGCGGTTACATGAACCAGCGCGGCATCATGGTCGCCAACGACGACGCGGAACGCTTCTCGTGGGACATGAAGATCAACGCGCAGGTGACCAAGCGCCTGAAGGTGGGCATCAGCCTGCTGGGCAACCTGCGCTACAACACCGACCCGATCTACGGCGTATCGACGACGGTCAACGTCATCAACCGCGCCCTGCCGATCTTCGGCACGCAGCTGCCCGACGGCAAGTGGCTCTCGACGTGGCTCTCGACCCCCGGGCGCAACAACCCCGAGAATCCGCTCATGGAGCTGCACGAGGGCAACACCAAACGTCAGCTTCACCGCATTCTGGGGCGCATCAACATCGGCTACGATCTGCCGTGGGGCATCAAGTACAACGCCAACCTGGGCTACGTGAAGGTCGACCACTATTCGAAGGACTTCAAGCACGCGATGTACACCTACAATCCCAAAACCCTCGAGCGGAAGAACTTCAGCGCCTACGTCTCGGCCAAGGACTGGGACAACAACGCGATCAACTACACTTTCTACAACACCCTTTCGTGGGGCAAGAGCTTCGGCGGCAACCACAACTTCAACGTGATGGTCGGCACGGAGTACAAGCGTTACGACGGCAAGAACTTCCAGGCCAAGAAACGCGACTACTTCAACAACCAGCTCACCGCCCTGTCGGTCGGCTCCACGATGGAGGATATTTCGGGCGGATCGTCGCTCGAACTGCTCTTCTCCTACTTCGGGCGAATCACCTACGACTACAAGGAGAAATACCTGATCGACGTGACGGCGCGTTACGACGGTTCGTCGAAATTCGCCAAGGGCAACCGATGGGCCTTCTTCCCCGCCGTGTCGGTCGGATGGCGCATCGACAAGGAGAATTTCATGCAGAACGTCCGGGCGGTCGACGTGCTCAAGCTCCGCGGCTCGGTCGGCGAGATGGGCAACCAGGCCATCGGCAACTACGAGTACCTGATGGCCGTGCTGGCGAACAAGAGCTACAATTACAGCTTCGGCGACGTGCTGTCGGGCGGCGCGGCGATCAAGGATTTCGTCGACGAGAACATCTCGTGGGAGACCACCCGCACCTACAACCTCGGACTGGATTTCGAGGCCTTCGACCACCGCCTGCTGTTCAGCGTCGACCTCTATAAGAAACGCACCGAAGGCATCCTGCGCGACGTGAAGATTCCGGCGCAGATCGGCAACCTGAACGGCCCGAAGCAGAACATCGGCGTGGTGGCCAACGACGGCGTCGAGCTGAACCTCCAGTGGCGGAGCGCGGTCAAGAATTTCCATTACAGCCTCGGCGGCAACTTCTGCTACAACAAGAACATCGTCGTCGACCTCGACGGGCAGGAGTACATCAAGACCTTCAACATCATCCGCGAGGGCGAACCCATCGACGCGTGGTATCTCTACCAGGCCGACGGCTTCTACAACAGTTACGAGGAGATCGCCAATTCGGTGACCGTCGGCAGCGGCGTGAAGCCCGGGTACATCCGCTACAAGAACCTCAACAACGACGACAAGATCGACAACGACGACCGCGCCGTCTGCGGCAACCTCACGCCGAGCATCACCTACGCCTTCAACTTCTCGCTGGGATGGAAGGGACTCGAACTTTCGGCGCAGTTCCAGGGCGTCGCCGACGTGAAGACCTATCTTTCGGGCAACCTCGCAGCCCCGTTCTGGAACGGAGCGGGCGTGCTGAAGGAGTGGGCGACCGACGCGTGGACCCCCGAGAACCACAACTCCCGCCTGCCGATCCTCCACACCGCCACGGGCGCGCCCGAGATGCACGACTACAAGAACACGCAGTGGCTCTACGATGCGTCGTACCTGCGCTGCAAGCAGCTGCAACTCTCGTACACCCTCCCCAAGAGGTGGATTTCGAAGCTCGGAATGAGCCAGTGCCAGATCTTCGTCAACGGCGAGAACCTCTTCACGATCTCCCCGCTGAAGATGTTCGACCCCGAGATCGACCTTTCGTCGACCAACCTGATGCAGTATCCTTCGCTGCGGACGATCAACTTCGGCTTCAACATTACTTTCTAATCGCTTCAAATACGGAAAAACATGAAAAAAACAGTAATCGGATTGATGCTTTGCGGTGCGGCGGCGCTGGCCTCCTGCAACCTCGACACCATTCCCACCGACAAATATACGGTCGAGACGTTCTGGGAAACCGAAGAAGGAACCGAGGCCGCCATGACCGGCTGTTACAACATACTGACCAACAGCGCGCTGTTCGGAGACTCGGCGCCGCTGCTCGAAGAGACCTGCACGCCCAACGCCTATAATTACAACAACGCGGGCGGATACAACGTCATCGCCCAGGGGACCCACACGGCCAACAGCTCGGGCATCATCGCCAACCGCTGGAAAAAGTGCTACGAGGGCATCGGACGCTGCAACACCCATCTCAACCGCCTGCCTGCCGCCGCCGTGGCCGACGACCGCAGGGTGCAGATGGAGGGCGAGGCCAAGTTCCTCCGCGCGCTCTATTACTACATGCTGGTGACCTATTACAACGGCGTGCCGCTGATCCTCGAAGAGCCTGTCTATGCGCACGGTTCGCTGCCCCGCGCCTCGCGCGAGGAGGTGGTGCGGGCGATTCTCGACGATCTGAACGACATCATCGACCGTGAACTGCTCGACTGGCAGTGGACCAAAGCCGCCGACCAGGGGCGCGCCACGCGCGGCGCGGCGATGGCCCTCAAGGCCCGTCTGCTGCTTTTCGAGGCCAGCAAGCTGGTCAACCCCTCGAACGACGCCGCGAAATGGCAGGCTGCGGCCGATGCGGCCAAAGCCGTGATCGAGAAGGAGGCCCAGGCGGGCTACGACCTGTTCGGCGACTACCGGAAACTCTTCCTGCCGGCGAACGAGCACAGCTGCGAGTGCGTCTTCAACATCGAATTCTCGAAGACCAAGAACACGGCCGTCAATTCGTTCAACGTTTACAGCGTCCAGTACCGCAACAACGCACCGCTGCTCGATCTGGTGATGGACTACCGGACGACGACCGACGGTGCGGCCACGATGGGCAAGTACGACAACCTCGACCCGCGTTTCGCGGCGACGAATTTCTATCCCGGGAGCACGTTCCTCGGCAAGGCCAACTGCCCGGCCGGGGAGGTGTGCCAGTTCACGGGCTTCGCACACCGGAAACTCACGATCTACGACGCGCAGAAGCGCGATTCGGACGACAGCAACGGCGAGACCAACTACATGTTCATCCGCTACGCCGACGTGCTGCTGATGTTCGCCGAGGCGCAGAACGAGGTCGACGCCACGCCCTCCGATGCCGTTTACGACGCCGTGAACCGCGTGCGCGGCCGCGTCGGCATGCCCACCTATGCCTACGGTTCGAAGAGCCAGTCCGAAATGCGCGAGATCATCCGCCACGAGCGCCGCGTCGAATTCGCCGGCGAGGGGCTTTATTATAACGACATCCGCCGCTGGATGACCGCCGAGCTGGTGATGAACGCCGTGATTCAGGACTATGCGGGCACGGACATCGCCGTCCGGGCGTTCGACCCCGACCGCGACTACTGGTGGCCCGTTCCGGCGGACCAGATCCTGCTGAACAAGAAACTCGAACAGAATCCCAATTATTAATCCGACAACCGCTAACTGGCAATTATGAAAAAATATCTGTGGATACTGGCTGCCGCATTTCTCCTTCAGGCTTGCAGCAAAGACGAGGAGGAGGGACCTTACGTTCCCTGGCGGCCGGGCGACGACAAGGAGGAGACGATCGACCTGGACAAGGCCACGAAGGTGATGATTCTGACCGAGCAGGCCAAGAACCGGATCGTGATGATCGACCAGCCGACGGGAAAGGTCGCCTGGGAGTGGACGGCCGCCGACAGCGGGCTTTCGGCTGCGGAACAGGCGTGGTTCGATCTGCCCGACGAGGCCAAACCGGTCTACAACCGTACGTGCGTGCTCGTCACGGCTTCGGGCGGCGGCGTGGCGCTGATCCGCATTGCGGACAAGAAGGCGATGTTCTACGCCAAGCCGGGCGGAAACCCCCACTCGGCCGAGGTGCTGCCCGACGGGAATGTCGTCGTGGCGTCGAGCACGGGCAACCTGTTGAGCGTCTACGTGTACAATGGCGCCGACAGCTACGTTTCCAGACCCGCCTTCACCATGCCGGTCCATTCGGCCCACAACGTGGTCTGGGACCGGAAGCGCGGCTGCCTCTGGACGGCGACGGGCGCCCAGCTGCTCAAGCTCGCCTACAACGGGAAGCGTACGGCTCCGGAATTGACGCAGGTGCGCTCTTACGATATGGCGGCGGGGAATACCGATGCCCACGACCTGGCGCCCGTCTGCGGGGAGGATGCGATGTATGTATCGACGAATCAGCATGTCTACAAGTTCGACTGTGCGGCGGAGAAGTTCCTCGACGTGGAGATCTTCCAGCAGAACACCATCAAGAGCATTTCGACGGGGCCGGAGGGGTATTCCACGATCGTCATGCGCCCCACGTCGGGCGGGAGCAACTGGTGGTCGGCCGAGGTGTGCGACATGAAGGGCAACCGGCTGTTCAACCGCGCGGGCTACCAGATTTACAAGGCCCGCTGGTATGTGGAGAATCCGTTCGGGTATCCCGAGGTTCACACTTTGTAAAACTTAAAATGCAAAAACGATGAAAAACATCCGAAAATACATGATGGCCGCGGCATGCATGACCGCCGCTGCGGCGCTGGTCGCCTGCACCGAGGCCGTGAAACGCGACACCGAGGAGGAAATCCAGGAGATGACCGTTCCCAAGAAACCCGGACCGATCACGAAGGTGCCGGCAACGCTCACCTGCAACGGCGGCGAAGAGTTCACCTTCTCGGTTTCGAAGGTTCAGTGGGCCGAGACCTACGAATGGACGATCGCCGAGCAGGAGAAGTCGAAAATCTCGATCATCGACGGTCAGGGAACCAACGTCATCACCGTCAGGGTGGTCAACGACGACGTGGTGATTCCCGCCCAGTCGGTGTCGGTGGTGGCCAAAAACGAACTGGGTGCGAGCAAGGTGCGCGAGTATTTCGCGGCGATCACCGTGTCGGTCCCCATCGAGCTGCCGGGCTATACGATCAAGAAGTACGGCAAACGCTGGTGGATGACCGAGAACTGCCACGAAGCGGGCGAGGACGGCAACCTGGGCGTTGCGCCCGACCTGACGGCTTTCTCGGTTGCGGGGTTGGAGGCGTCGCATTTGCAGCGGTTGAACGACGCAAAGGGCCGTTACTACACCTGGTATGAGGCGATGACCGGCATATCGGGCTGTACGGCGGAGCAGTGTCCCTATGTGCAGAATTACGAAGGGGTGGACGACGTGGGCAACGCCTTCAAACTCGACGGTACGGAGGAGGGCGAGTTCGGCGTCCAGATACGCGGCTGCTGTCCCGAAGGCTGGCACGTGGCCAACGCCAACGACTGGTGGGACATGCTGATGGCTATCAAAAGCGAGTATGCCATTCCCGACGATTTCGCGCAGGGCGGATACACCTTCTCCGGCGGCCACGACGGGAAACCCGAGAATGCCATTACGAAGGCCGGATTCTACAAGTCGGGCTGCACGGTCAAGAATACGGGCAACGTCGGCGCATGGCTGCGCGGCGGCAACGGCCGTATCGTTGACGGCGGTATTTGGAATCAGGCGAATATGACGCTCACGGACGCCGGGGAACCCCTCCTGCAATTCGTCGACGGGGCCGAAAGCATCGGTTTCGGCTGGTATCCGCTGGGCTATCAGAAGGCCGACGGCAGTTTCAACAGCGGCGCGCTGGGCAAATGGGGCTACGTGTGGTTCATCGGGCAGACCAACGCCTCGACGGCCCGTTCGCTGGTCATCAGCGGTACGAGTCTGAACCTTCAGACCAAGACCAATCAGGAGGCGGCCAAGGATATTTATCTGAACGTCCGCTGCGTGAAAAACTACACCAAATAACCGGAAGCGATGAAAAAAAGAATTCTGTTTACGGCAGCGGCGCTGGTGTGCGCCGCCAACCTGACGGCCCAGTGTCTCGGCGTCGGAAGCTCGACCAGCAGCATGAGCCCCGAGGAGATGGCCGCCGCCGCGAAGGCCGGCGTGGAGTATGTCGAAATCGGCATCAGCGGCCGCGGGACCGTGGCTGAAATCCGCGAGAAGGCGCTGCACGCCAAACGCATGGCCGACGAGGCCGGTCTGAAGGTCTGGTCGTGCCACCTTCCGTTCTCCCGCAAGCTGGACATCTCGGTGCTGAACGACAGCGCCCGCATGGCCAACCTCGAATTCCTGACCGAAATGATCGCGATCTGCGGCGAAGTGGGACCGGAGAAACTGGTGCTGCATCCCAGTTCCGAACCGATTGCGGACGGGGAGCGCGAGCAGCGTATCCGGAACAGCATCGCTTCGATCGGCATATTGCGCAGGGAGGCGGCGCGGATCGGCGCGCAGCTGTGCATCGAGGATCTGCCCCGCACGTGCCTCGGGCGGAACTCGGCCGAGTTGCTGCGCATCATCGCCCCTTATCCCGAGGTGAAAATCTGTTTCGACACGAACCACCTGCTTTCGGAGGACCTGCTGCACTTCGTCGAGGCGTGCGGCGACCGGATTGCGACCGTCCATGTCTCGGATTACGACATGGTCGATGAGCGTCACTGGCTTCCGGGCAAGGGTCGGATCGACTGGCCCGCGCTGTACGGGGCGCTGATGAAGGCCGGTTACAAGGGCGTCTTCATGTACGAACTGAAACGCGGCGAGGGATCGTTCGGCGAAATGGTCGCCATCTACGAAAAGCTGGCCTCCGACGCGGCGAAGCTGGAATAACGCCGCTCCCGAAGAGTGCGAAAAAAGAGGTTACGGCAATTCGTAACCTCTTTTTCTGTGGGCCCAGAGGGGCATGATCCCACGACCTTCGGATTATGAGTCGTAATTTGTCGATTTTTAGCTGTTTTTGGTAATTTCTATATTGTTTTGTAAATGCTTGTATTTCAATGGTGAATATAGCTATTTTATTCCACTTGGTTTTTGTTGGTTTCGATTAAATCCGTATATTTGTGTCTAAATTGTGTGTCTAAAATCAAAATTTATACACAAAATGAACTACTCGAAAGACGGTGTGACGGTGGCCGCAATGTTCGATTCAGCCCATCCGAAAAAGTCCGGGAAGTGCTCCGTAAAAATCCGTGTTACCTACAATCGAGTGCGTCACTATTATCCGACCGGGAAAGATTTGATGCCGGCGGAGTGGGACGCCCTGCCAACAACAAAAGCCCGTGCACTTGTGGAGATACGCAAGGACATCGAAAGCAGCTACCAGATAGTGCGGACGGCTGTTGAGGACTTATTAATGCGCGGTATCTTTTCATTGGAAAATCTTAACAATCGACTAAAACGAGCTGGTGGCGATACGCTTAATATTGCTTTTGAGGGTAAAATAGCCGAAATGAAAGCACAGGAACGCATCGGGAATATGATGGCCTATCGGGTTGTTATGAAGGGAATAGAACGATTTGCCGGACCTCGTGTTCCTTTGTCGGGTGTTTCGGTGGATTGGATTCGTCGTTACGAAAAGTTCCTGCTTAAAGAGGGTAAAAGCCGTACTACCGTCGGAATACATATGCGACATATACGGGCAATACTCAACGACATGAAGCGGTGCGGAAAGATTTTAGAGGCGCAATACCCATTCGGTCGGGGGAGGTATGAGATACAAGCCGGAGAAGGGCGCAAATTGGCCCTCACGCTGGAGCAAATAGGGCAGATAGCCAATTATGAGGACGGAACCGAGGCAACGGCCAAATACCGCGATTATTGGCTGTTCCTCTACTTGTGCAACGGGATCAACGTTGCCGATTTCGTAAAGTTGAGGTATCGGGACATCGTGAACGGCGAAATATGCTTCGTCCGGCAAAAGACCGAGCGCACGACCAAAACCCGCAAGGAAATCCGGGTCGTTGTCACGGAGCGGATGCAGGCAATAATCAACCGATGGGGCAACCCCTCCCGGCCCGACAGCTTTATTTTTCCGATTCTCGACGGACAGGAGGATGCAATGCGGCGGAAGCATAAAACGATGTATTTCACCCGTGCGATCAACAAGCGCATGAAGGAGGTGGGCGAAAAGCTCGGGATCGGCAATATCTCGACCTATACGGCACGGCATTCGTTCGCCACGGTGTTGAAACGGGCAGGAACCAATATTGCCTATATCTCGGAATCGCTGGGGCACCAAGACCTCAAGACGACCGAAAATTACCTTGCCAGCTTCGAAAGGGAGGAGCGAGTAAAGAACGCGGAATTATTAACGAAATTTTAGGGATATGGATAAGCTGCAACAGTATTATAAATCGTTACCTCTATGCACGGGCAATACCCCGGAAACCGTGATGTTTAGTGTTTATAACGACATCGACAATTTAGGCAGTCTTACGCGGTGGTTTGATTTGCCCGACGATGAAGCGTATAATAAAGTCCCTAATTTGACATTCCAAAGGACCGGACTCCCCGACGCATTCGCGGGGTATCCGTGTATTGCCGTCCTGTTTTTCGAAAATAGGGCGGGCGATGATCCATTTTTCAGAGAGCACCGGGCAACGTTCCGGCAAATGTATTTAGACGGCTATGCACAAGGGGAGGCGGAGGGCAGGCAGTTTTTGGACCGGATGGCCGCATACGGAACACAATCCATTGCAGACCGACGGGCAGGGCTGCTAAAAATGTTCGGAAAATGCCGGGCAAAATATAGAAATACGGCCATATTCGACGCGTCACTTTTGCTCAAAATGGGACACTATGCGGGTTATATGTTTACAATCGCCGACGCGTTGGTGGCTATGGCTCTACTTATTAAACCGGGGAATAAGGCCGGACGGAAAAAAGCGAGTATTTCGGAGATAATAGCCGGAGATAGTGCGGCTGTGATTAGTCGTGTACGGGCCGCAATTAATGCGGCATCGGGGGATAAAGCGCAGGCGGTCGTGGATGAGATACGCCAAATGCAGCGTGACGGGCTTATAATCGGCGGCAGTTTGGACAAAAAGGTAAAGGCGTTATATGATTTCTTAAAAGCCGATATGGTAGATATGCCCGCATATCAACACGTTGTCGAAAAATTAGATTTGTAGTGTAAATTGTAAGCTAATTAGAATTATCGTGAAACAAAATCGGGAGACAGTAAAACAGAAGATGTCGGACATCCTGCTGGACGTATCTTGGGCCAAAATATCGGAAAAGTACTTCGGGAAATCGCGGTCTTGGCTCTATCACAAAATGGATGGCATGAACAACGGCAAACCGGATGACTTCGACGAAGCGGAGAAAGAGATTCTGCGCAACGCCCTGCTTGACCTATCCCAAAGAATCATCAGATGCGCCGAAAGCATCTGATGATTCATATATTGCAATTACAAAAAAAGGAATGTCGTAACGGCATTCCTTTTTTTGTCCTGCTCCAAAATGTATCCGAAATCCATATATTGCAAGTAGTTGAAAGCCAGAGCTTCGAAATGTGAATAAATGTGAATAAATAATTTAATCACAAGAAATGATTACGGCATTTCCCACCTTTGTAATGCGGTTACGGAATAGTCCGGACGCAACATTTTTTTAACAATTAAAATTATTCTTGTATGATGCAAGAGACAGTAAAGGCGGGAGCAAACAAAATCATTTTGACGACCCGCGAAGAATTGGAGGGGTGCATTTACGCAGCGGTGCGCACCATTATCCCGGAGCTGGCGAACTATAAATCCCCGGCGGAGGAAGCGGCGGACGCGCTAACGCTCGAAGCTGCAATTAATTTCTTGGAGGGGCTGGGATACCCTACTACGCCCAGTAATCTGTATAATTTGGCCTATTACAAGCGGATCCCTTATAAGAAAGTGCGGCGGCGTCTGTTGTTCAGCCGTAAAGAGTTGACGGTTTGGGTTCAGAACCAAATCGAGGACCCGGCCAAACGTCACCGCGAAGCCGCCGAGGCTATCGCCGAGAGTGCTAACCGTAAATAATCCGGAGGTATGAATCAGAAACAGCACGCCCCCGGTGCTCAAGGCAAGCACGCAGGGGCATTCTATCAAGTCCTGTACAAAGGTAGGGAATTTTATCTAAACAACAACGAATTTCGGGTGTTTTCGCTGCTGGTCTGCGGCGGTCAATGGGCGACGTTCGACATTGCCGAGCGGCTGAATATCCCCGACCCGCGTAGTACGATCCGCTATATCCGCAAAATGGGGATCGATGTTGCCGATGTCTGGGTGCATGAAAACAAGATGCGGTTTAAGCGCTATTACATTCACGGAGGGGATGCGGTATGCTGACCGGTCCCCGCTATGTAAAAAGTCCTTCGGTGAAGATGCTGGAGCGTCTGGAACTGGAGGCGTATCGCCGGGCACATCCGACGATTCCCGAAGCCGCAGTTGTCCCGACCAAACATCGGGACGATACGGCCAACGGACTGACGCGGTGTATCATCCGTTACCTCCAGCTGAAGGGCTGGCAATCTGAAAGGGTTAATACTATGGGGCGTCCGGTCGATACCCGCAAAACCTTCGATGTGGCGGGCTGTCAGCGTCAGGTCGGGACGTTGAGGTGGGGCAAATCCACCTCGACACCTGGAAGCGCGGATATTTCCGCGACCATTGCCGGGCGTTCGGTAAAGATCGAGGTAAAAATTGGCCGGGACCGGCAGAGTGCCGAGCAGAGAGCCTATGCCGAAGCGGTCGAACGCGCTGGTGGATTGTATGTCGTTGCCCGGACCTTCGAGGAATTTGTCGGGTGGTATGGGATAAACTTCGGAGGGCACGGCGATGAGTAAGGATTGCTACTATTTCCCGCATGACAGCAATGCGAAGGACGACCCCAAGTGCGTACTGATGATCGAGCAGTTGGGAATGGAGGGTTACGGCATCTATTGGATGTTGGTTGAAGCTCTCCGTGACCAGCCGGACTACACCTATCCCGTGGCAAATATACCCGCACTTGCACGCCGTTACAACACCTCTGCCGAGAAGGTGCGGACGGTAGTGTATAACTACGAACTTTTTACGGTGAAAGAAGATAAAATTTTCTTCTCGGAGAGCCTCAATCGTCGAATGTTGGTATTTAACGAGAACCGCGCAAAGCGTTCAGCGGCAGGTCGTTTGGGGATGGCTCGGCGTTGGGGAGATAACAATGTTATAACACCGTTATTACAAAGCAATAGCACCGTTATAACAAGTAAAGTAAAAGAAAGTAAAGTAAAAGAGAGTCTAGAGAAAGTCGCAACCAAACGCACTGCGTTTGTTGCTCCCTCCCTCCAGGAAGTCAAAGATTATATTTCCGAAAAAGGATATACGGTCGATGCTCAACGCTTCATCGATTTCTATGAGGCGAAAGGCTGGATGATTGGTAAAAACAAGATGAAAGATTGGCGGGCAGCTGTTCGAACGTGGATGCGCCGACCAGACGAACCCCAAAAACAAACTACCTATGAGATGCGAACAACAAATTTCCTATAACCGCCTGGAGGCCGTTGAGGTGCTCCCGGAATCGACCGAACTCGAAAAGGCTGTTTTGGGTGCTTTGATTCTTGAACAGGATCAACTACCCGACGTGGCAGAGATCGTCGAAATTTCGGCATTCCACAATGCAGATAACGGCAAAATCTACGGCGTGATGCTCTCAATGCTGGAGCGTGGCGACAAAATAGACCTATACACGCTCGCAGATCGTCCGGAACTGAAAGGCCGGGAGATGACCCGCTACCTGGCAGGACTGACCAGCGCAGTAGATTCAGGCGTTAATGTGCTGGACCACGCTAGACAACTCGCAAACACCGAAACCCGGCGGCGTTTATGCCTTTTCGGCTACGAACTCGCGGCACGCGCTGTGTCGGATCCCGACGGCGTTGTGGATTGGGCTACATCGGAAATAACCGCGATAGCTGACCGGGCTGTGCGTTCGAATGACATAACGCCATTGTGGGATGTCGTGCGGGCCACCCTCGACGACTTGGAGCGTCGGCAGCAGGCCCGACAGGCGGGCGAGTGCATCGGTATTCCTACGGGCTTACAACGGCTTGACGCGCTGACGGGCGGCTGGAGGGGTGGCCAGCTTATCGTGTTGGCCGGCCGCCCCAGGATGGGCAAAAGTGCTACGATGTTGCATTTTGCCCGTGCCGCCGCTATCGCTGGGGTTCCGGTGTGTGTGTATTCTGCTGAAATGCTCAATACCCAGCTGGCTGGGCGTATGCTGGTCGGAGGCTCGGGCGTTAACTCCGGATCGTTCCGCACGGGCGATATAGACGCCGACAGCTGGCACGAACTCGAACGGGCCGCCGCGGACCTTTCGGCAATGCCTGTTTACCTAAACGATCGCGCTAATATCACGATAGGGGCTATACGCTCGCAATGCAAGGCGATGCACCGCCGGGGACGGTGCGGGATGGTCATCATTGACTATCTGCAATTACTCGACACGGCAACCCGTAATGCTAACAGCACCCGCGAGCGGGAAATCGCGGCCGCCAGCCGGGCCGCGAAGTTGCTCGCAAAGGAACTCGACGTGCCCGTCATACTGTTGTCGCAGTTGTCGCGCAAAATCGAGGAACGAACCGATAAAACCCCGATGCTTTCGGACCTCCGGGAATCGGGAGCCATCGAGCAGGACGCCGATATGGTGTTGTTCCTCGACCGTCCGGCGGTGTACGGTGTCGAAACCATCGAGGCGGGCAGGTACGGGGCTATTCCCTCCGAGGGTGTCGGGCTGCTGCATATTGCCAAACACAGGGAGGGCGTAACTGGATGCGTGATTTTTCGACATAACGATAGCCTGACCCGTATATCCGACTACGACAGTCCCGCAACGGATGGGGATGCCGGGCCGTTTTAGCTGCTTTGCGATTTTAGCACATGAAAATATTCGAGTGGGACAAGTACCCACAACGCGGGAAATAATCGAAATATCAAAGAATACACCATGAAAAAACGAATATTATACAATCCTTTGACGGATGAATTTACCACGTTCGGCGACAAGTTCGAGAAAATCGCCCATAACGAAGCCAACGGAATGTATTGCTACAAGCGTACCACCTCCGAAGGACTGACCTATTACGAGGTGTTCAAAGCGCCGAAGCGAGTATGCAAAGACGGAGAAAAGCATGAATGCTATCCGCAAACAGCGGAATTCGGTTTCGGTACGGCCTTATGTATTCGGGGCGATGAACGGCACACCGCGGACAAAATCGCCTTTTATATGGTAAACGGATTTGAGACGGGGAGGTTCCGTGTATGATACCCAGCCGTTGAAATAAGCATATCACAAACGCCCTAATGTGGTAGAAACGAGTAAATAAGCATTTTTAACTTGTTAAACACGCATAATTATGACACAGAACAAGAAAAAGACGGCACAAATGCCGTGCAAATCATTCAAGCACGACGGCGCAACCCTTACGGTCGGAGTTGCCGAAGTGACCGTAAATCGCCAACCTAATCCTTCTGAGGTGTATTTTCTTGTTGAATACGGCGGTGATGAGGATACACCCGAAGCGGTCGTTACTTTCACGCCGGATAAGGCTGTAGATATTGCCGAGGCTCTGTTGAGGTTTGCAAGGCTGGCCCAAAAATAGGATAGATGGGCTTTGTGCCCGTCTATCCTTAAAAACAAGGGCCCGCCCCCTGTACTTGGTTCTCGCAAGCCAAAGGTACTAAAAACGGGGGAATGAGCAGGATAAATCCAAAAGAAAAACGCAGAGGCGGCCAGCGGGACGATTCCGAGGTTCATATAAGCTATTCGAGAGGGCAGTTGATGCAGCTTATTGTGGACACGGATCGGAAACTCGGGGTCAAATACAATCACGACTTCAAATATCACTTCAAAAAAGATAAGCTATTAAATATCAAAATATTATGAAAGAAGAAGCTAAAATCTACGCGGAGTATTGCATCCGGAATCAAATCGCTGCCGGAGGGTCTGACGATTGGCAGATCCGTTTGGGGAAATACATCGTATCATTGCAATACGTGG
>ERZ506950.723-NODE-723-length-17372-cov-3.879136_pt1 | contig 17372 bp, 17 predicted proteins | sample MGYA00512897_ERZ506950 | MGnify/ENA metagenome assembly ERZ506950
GCTTTGGAGCGAAGCGACACATTTCCCGCAGGAAATGTCCGCGCCTTTACTGGGCTGCGTGCCATCTGCTGGGGTAAGCGAGGTTCCGGCACAGTGGTTTTGCCGACGGCGGGGGCAAGCCCCCGCCCTACGTGACGGTCGGTTTCGGTCCCCCTCGGAGAGCGGAGGGGGTATCGCGCCGCAGGCGCGTATCCAGGGGGAACTGGTTCCCCCTGGAAGGCGCGGCTTTGGAGCGAAGCGACACATTTCCCGCAGGAAATGTCCGCGCCTTTACTGGGCCGGCTGTCATCTGCTGGGCTGATTTTAGAGCCTTGCCGTGATTTGGAGCAGACAGTATCTGGTAAAGTGCGGCTTTACAAAGCGTCTGCCATGTGCTATAATGTAGGCTATTAAAGACAAATGTATTTTTGCAATGGACAGGGGTACCCCTGTCCGCTGCCCCGAAACGGGGCAGCGATACATAGTGTATCAATGCTTTTGGGCATTTTGGTACAAAATAGAGGATCACAATTGATTGGAGGTACAAAGCGAATGAAGAAGAGCAGAGTCCTTGCTCTGGGCCTGACCGCTGCGCTGTCCGTGTCCCTGCTGGCCGGCTGCGGCACCGGAGATACCCAGACCACCCCGGCTCCCGAGGGGAGCACTCCCGTGGAGACCGGCACCACCGGTGCTGCGAACGAGCTGAACGTGTGCTTCGCGTCCGAGCCCGAGACCATGGATCCCAGCATGAACCGTACTGTGGACGGCAACGTTATGATTACCCACCTGTTTGAGGGCCTCTACAAGTGGGTGGACAGCGATCCCTCCGGCGACGGGCGCAACGGTGCTACCGCCGTGCTGGAGCCCGGCATGGCCGCCGAGGAGCCCACTGTCACTCCGAATGAGGACGGTACCTATACCTACACCTTCAAGCTGCGTGAGGATGCCAAGTGGTCTGACGGCCAGCCCGTGACCGCCAACGACTTCGTGTACTCCTGGCGCCGCCTGGTGGATCCCGCCACCGCCTCTCCCTACAACACCATTATCGCCATGGTAAAGAACGCCAACGAGATCATCGCCGGCGAGCTGCCCAAGGAGGAGCTGGGCGTCGCCGCTCCCGACGAGCACACCTTTGAGGTCACTCTGACCTACAACTGCCCTTACTTCCTGGACATCTGCGCGTTCCCCAACTGCATGCCTCTGCGTGAGGACATCGTGGAGGGCAACGCCACCTGGACCCAGGATCCCAGCACCTATGTGACCAACGGCGCGTTCAAGATGGCCTCCTGGACCCACGACGCCGAGATCGTCATGGTGCCCAACGAGAACTACTATGACGCCTCCAGCATCACCCTGGAGAAGCTGACCTTCAAGCTGATGGACGATGCCAACGCCCAGCTCACCGCGTTCAAGAACGGCGACCTGGACTACATGCAGAATCCTCCCCCGGATGAGCTGGCCACGCTGCTGACTGACGGCACCGTGATCCCCGGCGACTATCTGGGCAGCTACTACGCCTGCTTCAACAACACCAAGGAGCCCTTCAACAATCCCCTGGTGCGCAAGGCTTTCTCCCTGGCTATCGACCGCAACTACATCGTGGAGCAAGTGACGCAGGCCGGCGAGATTGCCGCTGACGCCTGGGTGCCCGTAAGCGTGGTAGATGCCGAGGGTACCTCCGGCGACGACTTCCGCACCGTGGGCGGCAGCTACTGGAGCGTGTCCAAGGACGACTATGAGGCCAACTGCGAGGAGGCCCGGAAGCTGCTGGCCGAGGCCGGTTATGAGAACGGCGTGGGCTTCCCCGAGACCACCTACCTGTACAACACCGACGACAAGCACCAGGCCGTGGCCGAGGCCCTCCAGTCCATGTGGAAGAACGTCCTGGGCGTTGAGGTCACTCTGAATAACCAGGACTGGAACGTGTTCCTGGAGACCCGTTCCAAGGGCGACTACAGCATCTGCCGCAACGGCTGGATTGCCGACTACAACGACCCCGTGTCCTTCCTGGATATGTTCATGACCGACAACGGCAACAACGACGCTCACTACTCCAACGCGGAGTACGACGCCATCATGACCAAGGTCCTGAGCGACTCCGACGCTGCTGGCCGTATGGAGCTGATGCACCAGGCCGAGGATCTGCTCGTGGGCGAGGACCAGGCCATTGCCCCCCTGTATTATTACTCTCAGCCTTACATGGTGGCGGACGATGTCCACGGTATGTACTACACCCCGCTGGGCAACTTCCTGTTCTTCCACGCTACCAAGGGTTAAATTCCTCTCTGATTGGACAAAAGGGCGGAGCCGCATGGCTCCGCCCTTTCTTTTTTGTGTGCTTTGACGAATGAATAAATATTGCATTTTTATGAATATGATGTATAATAAGAACATCAAAAAAGCCCACGCAGGGCACACAAGGAATAGGAGAGAATGCACTATGAAAAGTAAGAAGCTGGCCGCCCTCGGCCTGACCGCAGTTCTGTCCCTCGGTCTGCTGACCGCCTGCTCCGGAGGCAGCGACGACACCAACGAAACCCCCGCCGGCAGCACGCCCCCTGTGACAGAAAGCGGCGCTCCCGCCGCCGACAGTCCCGCCAACTGGACCTCAGTGGCCGACCTGGAAGGCGCCAAAATCGCCGTTCAGGAGGGCACCACCGGCAATGATGTGGCCTCTGCCATCCCCGATGCCGAGGTCAGCGCCTTTAAGGCCGTGGCTCAGTGCGGCATGGAGCTGATCAACGGCCGCGTGGACTGTGTAATCGTGGATACCCACCCCGCCCAGTCCCTGGTAGACGCTAACCCCGATAAGCTGATGGTGCTGGACTTCCCCGCCTCCGAGGAGACGGAGACCTACGCCATCGCCACCCAGAAGAACGACACGGGCGCCGCCCTGGCCGAGGAGTTCAACACCGCCATGGCCACCCTCCAGGAGAACGGCACCTTTGACGCTCTGGTGGATAAGTACATCTCCAAGAATGAGGACGCCCAGCTCCCCGAGCTGAAGACCGTGGAGAACCCCAAGGGCGCCCTGGTGATGGGCACTAACTGCGAGTTCGAGCCCTTTGAGTACCTGGACGAGAACGGCGATCCCACTGGCTTCGACGTGGGCTTTGCTCAGTACCTGTGCGCCGAGATGGGCTATACCCTGACCATCGAGAACATGGACTTTGACGCCCTGATCCCCGCCCTCCAGTCCGGCCGCATCGACTTCATCGCCGCCGGCCTGACCCGGGACGAGGAGCGGGAGAAGAACGCCAACTTCACCGACGGCTACTACGAGGCCATCCAGTCCATCGTGGTCGCCAAGCCCGCCGCGTAATTTACAGCATAAACCAGTCAAACGGGAAAGCCTGCGCCGCCCTGTGCGGAGCAGGCTCTCCTGCGCCACGCGCACATTCCAATTCTGAACAAGGAGGCAGAGACTTTCCGTGGATATTATGAACGGACTCCTCGGCTTCGGGGATAAACTCTACCAGGCGTTCCTCGTGGAGGATCGCTGGCGGCTCTATCTGGACGGCCTGGGGGTCACCCTGGGCATCACTCTGGGCGCCATCTGCATCAGCACGGTGCTGGGCATGGTGCTCTGCCTGATGAAAATGTCCCGGCACAGAATCCTGCGCTGGCCCGCCCAGGCCTACATCGATATCATCCGCGGCATTCCTGTGGTGGTGCAGCTGCTGATTATGTACAATGTCGTGCTGCTGAACGTCACCGACAACAAGATGGTGGTTGCGGTCATCGCCTTCGGCCTGAACTCGTCGGCCTATATGGCGGAGATCTACCGCTCCGGCATCAACGCGGTGGATCCCGGGCAGATGGAGGCCGGCCGCTCCCTGGGCCTGTCCAAGGTGCAGACCATGTGGAGCGTCATCTTCCCCCAGGCGCTGAAGAACTGCCTACCCACCTATACCAGTGAGTTCATTGTCCTGGTGAAGGAGACCGCCGTGGTGGGCTACATCGCCCTGACTGACCTGACCAAGGTGTACTCCGCCATTCAGAGCAAGACCTACGACGCCTTCGGCCCCCTGTTCATCATTGCCGTGGCCTATTTCTGCATCACCAAGGTGCTGTCCATCGTATTTTCCAAAATGGAGAGGAGGCTGAGGGAAAGTGATCGCCGTTGAACATCTGACCAAGCGCTTCGGGCGGAATCTGGTGCTGGATGACATCTCCGAGACCATCCGCGAGGGGGAGAAGGTGGTCGTCATCGGACCCTCCGGCTCCGGAAAGTCCACCTTCCTGCGCTGCCTCAACCTGCTGGAGCAGCCCACCAAGGGCACCATCACCTTTGACGGCACCGTCATCACCGACCCCAAGGTGAATATCGACGCCATCCGCCGCCAGATGGGCATGGTCTTCCAGCACTTCAACCTCTTCCCCAACATGACCATCCGCAAGAACATCACCCTGGCCCCGGTCAAGACCAAGCTCATGGGGCAGGAGGAGGCCGACGCGCTGGCCCTCTCCCTGCTGAAGCGGGTCAATCTGGAGGACAAGGCGGACGCCTATCCCAACCAGCTCTCCGGCGGCCAGAAGCAGCGCATCGCCATTGTGCGGGCCCTGGCCATGAAGCCCAAGGTCATGCTCTTTGATGAGCCCACCTCCGCCCTGGACCCCGAGATGGTGGGCGAGGTGCTGGAGGTCATGAAGGAGCTGGCCGACGAGGGCATGACCATGGTGGTGGTCACCCACGAGATGGGCTTTGCCCGGGAGGTGGGCACCCGAGTCCTGTTCATGGACGGCGGCCACATCCTGGAGCAGAACGAGCCCCACGCCTTTTTCGCCAATCCGAAGGAGGAGCGCACCAAGGAGTTTTTGTCCAAGGTGCTCTGATGCAGAAACAAAAAAGGTACGCCCCGCAGGGGCGTACCTTTTTCTTGTTTGCGTGGGCTTATTCGGCGGAGATCATATAGTAATAGACCGGCTGACCGCCGGAGAGCAGGGTGATCTCGGCGCTGGGACAGCACTCGGTAAAGAGCTTGAGGGCCTTCTGGGCCTCCTTCTCACTGACATCCTCGCCGTAGAAGATGTTGATAAACTCGGCGCTCTGCTGGGCCTCGGCCTCCGCCAGGCGGCGGAGCAGCTTCTCCAGCTTGCGGTCAGTGCCGAAGAGCTGGTGCTCCGTCAGGGCCAGATAGTCGCCCCGCTTGATGGCAAAGCCGTCGAAGTCGCTGTCCCGGGCGGCGTAGGTAATCTCGGAGGTGTGCACCCGGCCGATGGCCTCCGCCATGGCGGCGCGGTTGTCCTCCACCTCCGCCTCGGGGTCCATCACCATCAGGGCGGAGATGCCCTGGGGGATCGTCTTGGTGGGGAGCACCACCACCTGCTTGCCCTCCACCAGGCGGACGCACTGCTCGGCTGCCATGATGATGTTCTTGTTGTTGGGCAGGACGAAGACCACCTCGGCGGGGGTAGCGTCGATCTCCCGCAGGATGTCGTCGGTGGAGGGGTTCATGGTCTGGCCGCCGCTGATGACGCCGTCGGCCCCCAAGTCGCGGAACACCGCGGCCAGGCCGTCGCCCGCCGCCACGGCCACCACGCCGTACTTCTTCTCCGGCGGGGCGATCTTCCGTACCCCGTGATTCCCCTCCAGCTCGGCCTCCACCGCGTCCAGATCGTCGGTGCTCTGGATGTGGCGGCCGGCGGCCAGATCCTCCGCCTGGGTGCGCATGTTCTCAATCTTGGCCAGTTCCAGGGTGCCGTACTTCTGGGCCTCGGTGAGGGCGGCGCCGGGAATGTCGGTGTGGACGTGGACCTTGAAGCAGTCGTCGTCCTCGCCGATGACCAGACTGTCGCCGATGCTGTTCAGATAGGCCTCAAAGGCCTCCAGCCCCTTGTGGGGAGAGGTTTTGCGGACAATGAACACGGTGTCGAAGGTGAAGGTGATCTCCTCCGCGGCAATGGCCGCGTAGTCGGTCTTGCTCTCCGCCTTCGCCTCCCCCTCGCTGTCCCCCTCGGGCATGGGCACGCCCCGCAGGGAGTCCAGCATGCCCTGGAGGATCACCAGGAAGCCCTTGCCGCCGGCGTCCACCACACCGGCCTTCTTCAGGACGGGGTTCATCTCGGTGGTGTGCTCCAGGGCGAGCTGTCCCTCGGCGATGGCGGCCTCCAGCACGGCCTCCGGGTCGTTGGGGGTTTGGCGGGCCGCGTCGGCTGCCCTGGCCGCCGTCAGGCGGGAGACGGTGAGGATGGTGCCCTCGGCGGGCTTCATCACCGCCTTGTAGGCGGCGGCCACGCCGAAATCCAGGGCGATGGCCAGATCGCGGCCGTCGATGGTGTCCTTGTCCTTGACCGCCTTGGCAAAGCCGCGGAAGAGCAGGGACAGGATGACGCCGGAGTTGCCCCGGGCGCCCCGCAGCAGGGCGGAGGCGTTGGTGGCGGCGGCCTCCCCCACGGTGCGGGGCTGCTTCTTGCGCAGCTCCGCCGTGGCGGTGCCGAGGGTCAGGCTCATGTTGGTGCCGGTGTCCCCGTCGGGCACGGGGAAGACGTTGAGTTCGTTGATCTGCTGCTTCTGCAGATTGAGGGAGGCCGCCGCATGGATCATGGCCTGGGCAAACGACGCTCCGTCAATGCTCTCTCTCATATCGGTTGTTCCTTCCTTTCGATGGGCGCGGGCCGTTTCAGCCGATGACCATGGAGTCGATGCACACATCCACGCTGCGCACCTCGGCGCCCGTGGTGCGGCTGACGATATAGCGAACCTCGCTCATGATGGAGCGGCTTACCGCCATCAGGTTGACGCCGTTGTCCACCATAATATGCAGCTCGATGGAGACGGAGGAGTCCTCGTTGTAAGTGACCTTGACGCCCTTACCCATGGACTCCCGGCGGAGCAGATGCACCAGACCGTCCGTCTTGGAGCGCATCGCCATGCCCTTGACGCCGTAGCAGTTGGTGGCAGCCGCACCGGTGATGTTGGTGAACACGTCGCTGCTGATGGTGATCTCGCCCTTTTCGGTTTGGAGCTTCATGGACGCATCCTTCCTTTCCGTGGGAAAATGCAAGCGTACACCCGCCGGAGCGGGGGCAGAATGGATCCCATTTGTTCTCTTATTGTATTCTATTTTGCCTCAAATTACAAGGGAAAAAAGTTTCAAGAAAGTGGGAGGGGACACTTGTATTTTGCACCGGAAACGTGTACACTGGAAGCATACGGCACAGAGTGTCAACGCAGAAGGAGGCTTTCTGTCCATGAAGAAGTTGTTCGGGGCCCTTGTGAAGCTCTTTTCCCTGCTGGCCGTCCTGGGCGCGCTGCTCTATGCGGCGGTGCTCTACTGGGACAAGATCATGGCCGTGGTGGCCAAGCTGAGAGGCATGCTGCCCGGCCTGTCCACCGCCGCTGTGGACGACTCCGAGGCGGAGGACTACGCCGACTGGGAGATGTAACCGCATCGGGGGCCGCTATGGTCACATAATTTTGTTATGTGACCATAGCGGCCCTTTTTCATGCCCTGCGGGCCTTTACTTACCGAAAACCGATGTGATATAATAACACCAATATTTTGATACGTCATGTTTGAAACCAGAAAGGAGGAGGCGTCCGTGGAGGAAATCCGCGAGCTGAAGGAGCGCCTCGAGCGTGAGCGCCCGGTGGAGTGGGAGGCATTTCCCGACATCGGCCTGTATATGGACCAGCTCATTTCCTATATGCCCCGTCAGCTCATCCACTATGGGGAGGGGGAGAGCCTTACCTCCGCCATGGTCAACAACTACATCAAGGACGGGGCCATGCCCCGGGCCGAGGGAAAGCGGTACTCCCGCACCCACCTGGCCTATCTGACCGCCCTGTGCGCCCTCAAGCAGGTGCTCTCGGTGAAGGACGCGGGGCTGCTGCTGGCTGCCGCGTCGGAGGGGCGGCCGCCCCAGAAGCTGTACGGACAGTTTCGGGAGGAGCTGGACCGGGCGCTGGACGTGACGGCGGGCAGCCTGGACGGCAGCGCCGAGGCGGAGGAGCTGCCCGGCCTGGCCCTGGCCCTCGCTCTGCGCAGCTATGCCGACCGGCTGGCCTGTCAGCGGATTCTGGAACTGCTGCGGGAGCGGCGGCCCCAGCCGGAGAAGAACCGAAAATAACCGGGCGTGCCCGGTATGTGTGAATACTGGAGGTAATTTGCAGATGAATGATTATGTCCTGCTGACCGACTCGTCGGCCGATCTGACGGACGCGCTGGTAAAGGAACTGGGGGTGGAGGTGCTGCCCCTGTCCTTTACCATGAGGAACAAGACCTACCGCAACTGGCCGGACAACCGGGAGATCGACCCGAAGGACTTCTACCGCCAGCTCCGGGAGGGGGAGATGGCCACCACCTCGGCGGTCAATGTGTCCGACTTCACCGAGACCATAGAGCCCCACCTGAAGGAGGGGAGGGACGTGCTGGTGGTGGCCTTCTCCTCCGGCCTGTCCGCCACCTGCCACTCCGCCCAGATCGCCGCCCAGGAGCTCTCCGAGCAGTATCCGGAGCGGAAGGTGTACGTGGTGGACTCCCTGTGCGCCTCCCTGGGCCAGGGCCTGCTGGTGTGGTACGCCGCCCGCATGAAGAACGAGGGCAGGGGCATCGGCGAGGTGCGGGACTGGCTGGAGGAGAACAAACTTCACCTGTGCCACTGGTTTACGGTGGACGACCTCCACTTCCTCAAGCGGGGCGGCCGCATTTCCTCCGCGACCGCCGTACTGGGCACCATGCTGTCCATCAAGCCTGTCATGCATGTGGACGACGAGGGCCACCTGACAAAGGTGGGCACCGCCCGGGGCCGCAATGCATCCCTCAAGGCCCTGGTGGACCATATGGCGGAGACCGCCATCGACCCGGCGGGCCAGACCGTTTTCATCAGCCACGGCGACTGCGAGGGGGACGCCAACAGGGTGGCCGAGGACGTGAAGCGCCGCTTCGGCGTGCAGACCGTGGTGCTCAACAACGTTGGCCCCGTCATCGGCGCCCACTCCGGCCCGGGCACCGTGGCCCTGTTCTTCCTGGGGAGGCACCGCTGATGGAGGACGTGAAGTGGCTGGAGGTGACCCTGGACACCACCGAGGCGGAGCTGGACGCCCTCTGCGCCCGGCTTACCGGCAACGGGGTCACCGGGCTGGCCATCGAGGACGAGGAGGACTTCAAGACCTTTCTGGAGCAGAACCGCCAGTACTGGGACTACGTGGACGACGGCCTGCTGGCCCGCATGAAGGGCGTCTGCCGGGTGAAGTTCTACATCACCGACGACGCCGACGGCCGGAAGCAGCTTGAGGGATGGCTGGCGGGCATCGACCAACCCTATTCGCTCGCCAGCCTGGGGGACAACGACTGGGCCCACTCCTGGCAGAAGTACTACAAGCCCATGCCGGTGGGGGAGAGGCTCTACATCGTGCCCGAGTGGGAGCGGGGAGAGCCCGTCCCGGCGGGGAAAGCGCCCCTGTACCTCAATCCCGGCCTTACCTTCGGCACCGGGAGCCACGCCTCCACCCAGCTCTGCCTCATGGGGCTGGAGCAGTACACCGTCCCCGGAAAGCCGGTGCTGGATCTGGGCTGCGGCAGCGGTATCCTCTCCATCGCCGCCTTGGTCCTGGGGGCTTCCGCGGCGGCGGCAGTGGATATTGATCCCAAGGCGGTGGACGTGGCCTACGAGAACGCCGCTCTCAACGGCATCGGGCGGGACCGCTATACCGTGCGGGCGGGCAATGTCCTCACCGACGGGGCCTTGGTGGCCGAGCTGGCCCGGCGGAAGTACGCCCTGGTGCTGGCCAACATCGTGGCCGACGTGATCATACCCCTGTCCGCCAAGGCGGGGGAGTTCCTGGACGCGGACGGGGTGTTCCTGTGCTCCGGCATCATCGACACCCGGGCCGGCGAAGTGGAGGCCGCTCTGGAGCGGAATGGCCTGGCCGTGTTTGAGCGGCGGGAGCAGAACGGCTGGGTGGCTCTGGCCGCCCGTGCGGCCCGGTAGCGGAGTTCAAGAGGGGGGTGCGCGCCAGCCCGGTGCGCATCCCCTCTTCTTTGTCAAAAGGTATGACGAGAAATCCTCCTTGTGGATTCTGGCGGACAGCATTATAATGAGACAAAATGGACTGAAAACGAGGAGGGAACCCCATTGAAGGAGAACCTGATCATCATTCACGGGGGCGGCCCCACCGCCGTGCTCAACTGCTCCCTGTATGGGGCGGTCCGGGAGGCCCAGGCCAGCGGCCTGGTGGAGCATGTTTACGGCGCTGTGGGCGGCACCGGCGGACTGCTGAACGAGAAGCTGCTGGACTTCGGCTCTGTGCCCGAGGAGGAGCTGGAGCGGCTGCCCACCACCCCCGCCACCGCCATCGGCACCTCCCGGGACGCCCTGGAGGCGGAGGACTACGCCCGCATGGCGGATATCCTGGCGGAGAAGCGCATCCGCTACGTGCTGATGAACGGCGGCAACGGCACCATGGACGCCTGCGGCAAGCTGGCGGCGGTGTGCCGGGACAGGGGGATCTCCGTCATGGGCATCCCCAAGACCATGGACAACGACATCGCTGTCACTGACCACTGCCCCGGCTTCGGCAGCGTGGCCCGCTACATGGCGGGCACGGTGCGGGAGCTGGGGGTGGACGTGCGCAGCCTGCCCATCCACGTGGTGGTGCTGGAGGCTCTGGGCCGCAACGCGGGCTGGACCACGGCCGCCGCCGCCCTGGCCCGGGAGCAGGAGGGCGACGCGCCCCACCTGCTCTACCCTCCCGAGCGGCCGTTTCATGAGGACGAGTTCCTGGACAGGGTGGGCGATATGTACCGCAAGCTGGGCGGCGTGGTCGTGGTGGCCAGCGAGGGTCTCCACGACGACGAGGGCAAGCCCATCGTGCCCCCCATCTTCCAGACCGGGCGCTCCACGTACTTCGGAGATGTGTCCTCCCATCTGGCGCAGCTGGTGGTGCGGCGGCTGGGCATCAAGGCCCGCAGCGAGAAGCCGGGCATCCTGGCCCGGGCCTCCATCGCCTGGCAGTCCCCGGTGGATGCCGCCGAAGCAGAGGAGGCGGGCCGCGCGGCCTGCCGGGCGGTGCTGGCCGGGGAGACGGGGCAGATGGTGGCCTTCCGCCGCGTGTCCTCCGCGCCCTACCGCTGCGAGACCTTCCTGGTGCCCATTGAGGAGGTCATGCTGGGCGAGCGGGTGCTCCCGGCGGAGTACCTCACCGCCGGCGGCACCGACGTGACCGAAGCCTTCTGCGGCTGGTGCCGGCCCCTGCTGGGGCCGGAGCTGCCGTCCATGGCGCGGCTGTTCTGAACCTGCGGTTCCCGATGAGCCCGGCCGGAGCAAACGCTCCGGCCGGGTTTTTTACCGCAGTACCGGGAAAGTATGATAAAACTTCATACTTTTCGAAACCGGCTGGTTTTTGTATACTGAGAAGCAACAAAGGAGGCTCGGTTTCGATGCGACTGAAAAAATCGTCTTTCTGGAGCAAAATACCCAACTGGGTATGGGTGCTCATTTCACTGGCCGTTGCTATTGCAATCTGGCTGTTCGCCGCCTATACGTGGCCACTGGTGTTCGCTACACCGAAAGCTGTGGTGGATGCCTTTATCAGTAAGGCCGCCAGCGGCGTTTTGTGGGGCCATGTGTGGGCCAGTCTGTCCCGTGTGCTGTCCGGCTTTGCCATCGCGTTTGTAGTATCTATCCCGGTGGCGTTCCTCATGGCGTGGTATGACCCCTTTCGCCACGTGGTGGAGCCCTGGATTCAGTTTATCCGCAACATCCCCCCGCTGGCCTATGTGTTCCTGATCATCGCAGCACTGGGTGTAGGCCAGGTCAGTAAGGTCACCGTCATCTTCATCGCCGCGTTCCTGGTCATGGTTATCACCATCTATCAGGGCGTCAAGGGAGTGGACACCACCCTGATCAAGGCGGCCCGTGTACTGGGCGCCAAGCAGAAGGACATTTTCTTCAAAATTACCATCCCGGCCTCCACTCCCTTCATCCTGGTCGCGGCCCGGCTGGGCCTGTCCACCTCCATGACCACTCTGATGGCCTCTGAGATTGTGGGCGGCGACAAGGGCATCGGCATGATGATTCAGCAGGCCAATGGATACTACCAGATGGACGTAATGCTCATGGGAATCATTCTTCTGGGTATTATCGGCATCTGCTTTGAAAAGATTGTGAAATTCCTTGAGAGGAGGTTTACGGGATGGCAGGAAACCATTCAGCAGTAAAGGTACATATCGACCACGTCGTCAAGAAGTTTAACGGCCGCAACGGTGAGATGGTGGCCCTCAACGGCGTGGATATGGATATTCATGAAAATGAGTTTATCTGTGTTGTCGGCCCTTCCGGCTGCGGTAAGTCCACCTTGCTCAATATTATCGGCGGACTGGAGACCCCTACCGAGGGCAAGGTTTTGGTAGATGGCGCAGAGGTTACAGGTCCCGGCCCCGACCGTGGCATCGTGTTCCAGCAGTACGCCCTGTTTCCCTGGCTCACCGTGGAGAAGAACGTCCAGTTTGGGCTCAAGCTCCAGGGTAAGAGCAAGGAGGAGGCCGAGGAGCTGGCCCACAAGTATTTGAAGATGGTGGATCTGGAGGGCTTCGCCAAGGCCTACCCCAAAGAGCTCTCCGGCGGCATGAAGCAGCGCGTCGCCATCGCCCGCGCCTACGCGGTCAATCCCAAGGTGCTGCTGATGGATGAGCCTTTCGGCGCCCTGGACGCACAGACCCGTACCCAACTCCAGCAGGAGCTGCTCAACACCTGGGAGAAGGAGCAGAAGACCTGCTTCTTCATCACCCACGACGTAGAGGAGGCCATCATTCTGGCCCAGCGGGTGGTCATCATGTGTGCCCGCCCCGGCCGTGTCAAGGAGATTGTGGACATCGACATCCCCTATCCCCGCGATCAGGAGACCAAGATGAGTCCTCGATTCCTGGAACTGAAGAATCACATCTGGAGTCAGGTCTATCAGGAGTACCTCTCTGTCCGCAAGTAAGTATGATTGTTCCGGGATGAGCCGGATCATCATAAATAATTAAGGAGGAACTATCATGAAGAAGAAACTGCTCTCTCTTGCACTGGCCTGCGGAATGGTATTCTCCCTGGCCGCCTGCGGGACTCCCGCCAACAATGAGTCCCCAGCGCCCAACACCGAGTCCCCTGCCATCGGCACCGAGACCCCCGCGGCCGACACCCCCACCTATGAGCCCGCCACCGTCCGCGTGGCGTACATGCCCAACCTGGGCTCCGCCGGCTCCCTGTTTGTGGGCATTGAGCAGGGCTACTTTGAGGAAGTGGGCCTGACCGTTGAGACCTTTGAGTTCCAGGGCGGCCCCGCCGAAATCGCCGCCATGGCCTCCGGCGACATTGACATTTCCCAGATCGGCCACGGTGCCCATAAGCTGTGCATTCAGGGCGAGGCAAAAATCTTCCAGATGGATCACACCACCTCCCTGTCGGATGTGGTGGTGGGCAACAAGGCCAAGGGCATTGAAACCATCGAGGATCTGAAGGGCAAGACTGTTGCTGTGTCCTCCGGCACCTCCTCTGAGATTATTCTGGAGCAGGCCCTGGCCCGTGCCGGCATGACCATGGATGATATCAACACCGTAGAGATGACCGTGGACGGTATGACCACCGCCATGATCTCCGGGCAGATTGACGCCGCCGCCTCCTGGTCCCCCAATACCGTCACCCTGCAGAACGCTCTGGGCGACAACTACGTGGATCTGGGCACCAACGCCGACTTCCTGGACAGCGCCATCTTCCCCTCCAGCTACATTTGTACCCCTGAGTACGCCGAGGCCAACCACGACATCCTGGTGCGTTTTGCCCAGGCCCTGGACAAGGCTCATGACTGGCGCGCTGCCCATCCCGAGGAGATGGCCAAGCTGCTGGCCAAGGAGCTGGACGCCCCCGAGGACACCATGCTGGCCGCAGTTGGCGAGGCCGACTGGCAGACCATCACCGAGGTCTGCGGCGACATGGACGCCATCAAGACGGTCTATGAGACCCAGCAGGGCATTTTCCTGGATAATGGCACCATTACCGAGAATGTTCCTGTGGAGGACTATGTGCTCTTTGATGTAATGCAGGAGGCTTACGACGCCTACAGCGCCGCGAAGTAAATGACTGCCAACCCCGCCGGGGCTCCGTATTTGGCGGAGCCCCGGCGCTCTTTGTGTTATGCGTTGCACTGGCGGAGAGAACGCGATATAATAAAGAACTGAATCCACGCAGGGGGGAGAGGCACCGTGCTGATTCTCGTACTGATACTGTGTCTGGCCACATCGCTGTATGTGGCTCTGCGGCGTAAGGACTCGCTCTCCCTGTATTTGCTGGGCATGAGTGTGTGTAACCTGGTCATGTTTGCGGGCATCATTGTCTATATCGCGGCCATCGGCGGCACAGCAGCCCAACAGCGGGAGTTCCTGTTTCTGGTTCCAAAGCTGCAGGTGTGGCTCCATGCGCTTCCAATCCCTATGGACCGGCTGGGCTATGTGGTGGCAGTAGGCCGCTCCCTGTTTCCCCTGTTTGCCCTACAGGCCGCACTGGAGGCCACTATGATCCCGGCCCTCCGGCGCAGGATGAAAAGCCTGCGCCTTGCGGCATGTGTGGTACCGGCATTGTCCCTCGTTTATTATTATCCGGCCGTGTTTCGCACGGTGGTGAGTGGGCGCTTCTGGCTCCTGCCGCTGACCATTCACGTTTCGCTGACCTGGATCATCCTTTATCTGGCGGCGGCGGGTCTGCTGTTTTTCCAGGAGTACCATGCCACCACCATGCCAGTTTTCAAGCGCAACACCCGCTATGTGCTGCTCTCCTTCGCCAGTATCTCCACCCTCTACCTGCTCTACGCCAGCAAGGATCCGGCACAGATCTACAACATGTTCATCTCCGAGTATATCCGCCTGGGCATCAGCAGCTACATCAGCGGGGCGCTGCCCGCCCTGGGGTGGATCATCCTGGGTCTGTGCACGGTGTTCTTTGTGGTGCTGGGCAGCTACAATCTGGTGCGCTATACCCAGCTTACCTATGACGACACCCGGCAGGATATGATCCTCAAGCGGAAGTTCGACGCGGCGGGCACCGGAGTATCCGTCTTTGTCCACGGGGTAAAGAACCAGCTCCTGTCCAGCCGGGTGCTCCACAAGAAGCTGTCCCGGGCTTTGGCAGGGGACCCTCCGGACATGGCGCAGGTGCGCGCCTGCGCCGTTCAGCTCAACGAGCTGAACGAGGGAATGCTGCGGAGGATGGACGAGCTCTACCGCACGGTCAAGAACAACTCCATTGCCCTCACGGCCGTGCCGGTGGAGGGGCTGGTGGAGGCGGCGGTGGAGCGGTTTCACGGCAAGTACCCCGGCCAGCCGGTTCGCCTGGATGTGGGCACCGACCGATTGGTGCTGGCGGATCTCAGCCACCTGAGCGAGGCGGTGTGCAACCTGCTGTGCAATGGGTATGAGGCGGCCGTTCAGGCGGGGCGGGAGGAGCCGCAGGTGGTGCTTCGTGTCCGCGCCGAGCGCATGTGGACCGTGCTGGAGGTGGAGGACAACGGCCCGGGCATCCCGCCGGAGCGCCAGGGCAAGATTTTCGAGCCCTTTGTCACCAGCAAAAACACCAATTACAACTGGGGCATGGGCCTGTACTATGTGCGGAAGATCGTCCGCAGCCACCTGGGCCGCCTGCGCCTGGAGAGCCGCGACGGGGAGGGGGCCCGGTTCCAGATCATGCTGCCCCTCTACGACCCCCGTCAGAAGGAGTGATCACACAATGGCAAAGATAATCCGGGTGATGGTGGCGGAGGACTTCCCCCTGCTGCGGGAGGACTTCTGCGACGTGGTATCCGCCCAGAGCGATATGGAGGTGGTGGGCTCCGCCGCCTCCGGAGAGGAGATCGCTTCCCTGGCGGACACCGTCCCCTGCGACGTGATTCTGATGGACATCGAAATGGAGACCATCGACGCGGGCATCCGGGCCGCCGAGGTCATCACGGCGCGGCACCCGGAGGTCAAAATCCTGTTCCTCACCGCCCATGAGACCGACGACATGATCACCAGCGCCATGGGCACCGGCGCGGTGGACTATGTGGTGAAGGGCTGTGAGGAGGAGAGGCTGCTGGAGCACATCCGCCGGGCCAGCGAGGGGCGGGCGGAGCTGGACCCAAAGATCCAGAACACCGTCATGCAGGAGTACGCCCGTCTGCGCCGCAGCGAGCGCTCCCTGATTTTCTTCATCAACAACGTGGCCCACCTGACGCCGGCGGAGCACGAGCTGGTCAAGCTGCTGCTCCAGGACAAGAAGGTGGCGGAGATCGCCAGGCTCCGCTGCGTGGAGGTGGTGACCATTAAGACCCAGATCAAGGGCCTGCTGGGCAAGTTCGGCTGCTCCCGCACCAAGGAGATCGTCAAGATGATCCGCCAGATGAATTTGGAGCACCTGTTTCAATGACAAAAGGAGGTACGACTATGGACTACTATCATATTTCCGCCCAGGAGCTGGGCAAGGGCGCCAAGCTCCCCATCCTCAAGCTGGGCGACTCCGGCGAGGTCTTTTACGAGATGGCCGCCGAGATGTGCGCTGCCATCCGCGCCAACAACGCCGCCGGAAAGCCCACCGTCTTTATCTGCCCGGTGGGACCGGTGGGGCAGTACCCCATCTTCGTGCGGCTGGTCAACCGGGAGCAGCTCTCCCTGAGGAACTGCTGGTTCATCAACATGGACGAGTACCTCACCGACGACGGCCAGTGGATCGCCGAGGAGAATCCCCTGTCCTTCCGGGGCTTCATGGCCCGGGAGGTATATGGCAAGATCGCCCCGGAGCTGCTCATGCCCGAGGAGCAGCGGGTCTTCCCCGATCCCAACGACCTGGGCCGCATCCCCGCCCTGATCGAGGAGCTGGGCGGCGTGGACATCGCCTTCGGCGGCATCGGCATCACCGGCCACCTGGCCTTCAACGAGCCCCAGCCGGAGTTGACGGCTGAACAGTTCGCCCAGCTCCCCACCCGGGTGCTGGACATCCACCCGGAGACGAGGGCCACCAACTGCGTGGGCGACCTGGGCGGCGCGCTGGAGGATATGCCCAGGAAGTGCGTCACCATTGGCATGAAAGAGATTCTGGGGGCGCGGAAGCTGCGCCTGGGCGTGTTCCGGGACTGGCACCGGGCCGTGTGCCGCCGGGCGGCCTACGGCGAGGTGACCGCCGCGTTCCCCGCCACCCTGGCCCAGAACCACCCCGACGCCCTGCTCTACGTCAACGCCAACGCCGCCCAGACGGCCTATTGAGGAGGCCGCCATGGACAACTCCTTTTATCTGAAAAACGGCTCCGTCCTGTGGAACGGGGCCTTTACCCCCCTGGACATGGCGGTGGAGGACGGGCACATCACCGCCCTGAGCCGCGGGCACCACAATGAGAAGGGCCTGCCGGAGGTGGAAGATCGGAAGAGCGTCGTGTAGGGAAA
>ERZ506950.725-NODE-725-length-17328-cov-6.563886_pt1 | contig 17328 bp, 20 predicted proteins | sample MGYA00512897_ERZ506950 | MGnify/ENA metagenome assembly ERZ506950
CCAGCAGCAGCACGCCGTTGACCATCTTCAGAACGCGCTCCACCTCGCCGCCGAAGTCGGCGTGGCCCGGAGTGTCCACGATGTTGATCTTCACGCCGTTATAAACGGTGGAGCAGTTCTTGGCCAGAATGGTGATGCCGCGCTCCCGCTCGATGTCGCCGGAGTCCATCACGCGCTCGGCCACCTGCTGATTTTCCCGGAACGCGCCGCTTTGCTTGAGCATCTGGTCCACGAGGGTGGTCTTGCCGTGGTCGACGTGGGCGATGATGGCAATGTTGCGCAGATCTGTACGTTCCATTTGCGTACCCCTTCCTTTCTTCCCAATGGCCGCGTTCGGGGGCGCGGCCTTATCTATTACTTCTATAATGCACAGTAAAAAGCACGCTATTTATAGTACGGCACGGCCCGCCCTTTGTCAAGAATATACAAATAAATTTTAAATGTTCGGCCAAATGAACAAAATCCGCGGTTTTGCTTGTGCTTTCGGCCCTTATCCGGCAAAGAAACAAAAGCTTTTTCAAAAAAAGGGCTTGCAAAATCCGTGACGGTCTGCTATAATAACAAAGCTGTCACATGACATGGGCGGTTAGCTCAGCTGGTAGAGCATCTGCTTGACGTGCAGAGGGTCAGGGATTCGAGTTCCTTACCGCCCACCAAAATGGAAACCCCGGTATTTAGCCGAAAATGGCTTGATACCGGGGTTTTTCATTGTTCGGCGTGTGTTGCGGTGGGCAGCGGTGGGCAGCCGCGGAGGCACAGAAGTGGCACAGTAGTGGCACAGGAAATAACTGGAAATTCGGACACGGACCCGGGCGCGGGTCTGGTGCCGCTCCGGCCTCTGTTTGTGCGGCTTTGCGGGAGCTGGAGGGCACACAAAACGCGAAGAAATCGCGCACAAAAAAAGGACGCCGCCAGGCCCCTCCCTGCTGCCGGCCCTGACAGCCCGCAGCGATCTTGCCCGGAGGGCCTGCAAACAAAGCAAAAAGCAGCACAAAAAAAGGCGGTGAAACTGCCGCAAAATGCCACCCAAAAAAAGGCCCAAACTGCAAAAAAGTGCAAGTATAAAAAAGGCCGAAACGGCACAAAAAGTCACATAAAAAAGACCGCGAAAGTACGCACAAAAAAGACCCCGGCGCGGGGCCGGGGTGGTGGGTCACTTCTTGGCGGGCTGCTGGCCGCGCGGGTGGGTGACGTACAGGTCCTCCACGTTGATGGCGCGGACCAGCAGCTTGTGGAGAAATACGGGGCTGTTCTGGCACCTGCTCATGATGTACGCGATCTCGATCGCGTCGGGCTGGGTGAACGTAAACACTTTCCCGGCGGTCTCGCTGCCGTCTCCCTCCTTGCACAGCAGGCGTTCATAAACGAGGGCCTGGGTGAGCAGCTCCCGCAGGAACCGCCCGTTGCCGGTGTTTCGATTGATGATATACATGATTTCAATGGCGTCCTGTCTGGCGTTGGTGGTGTATTCCATGATATTGCATCCTTTCCCTTTACAAAATGCGCGGGGCGGGCTATACTGGATATAGAACCCGCCCCGGCGGGTGTTGGCGGCTCTTGTATCTGGCTTTGGTCGGCGTTGATACAAGGGCCTTTTCTTATGCGGTGGCGGCGACGGTGAATCGCTGCACGGTCTGGGGCTTGCAGAAGTCGTTGTACATGAACTCATATGCCGCCCGGAAAGCCTTGGTGTCGAAGCGGCTGGTGGTCACGGCCTTGTTGCGGGCGACGTAGCCGCCGCACTCCACTTCTTCCTGGCCGTTCATGCCGGCCTTGATGCGCTCGGCCACGGCCTGCTTGCGGGCCTCAAGCTCCGCGATCTGGCGGGTAAGGCTGGCGTATTCGTCCAGGTTTTTCTTCATGGTCTTTTGGGTCATTGCAGTTACCTCCATTCTGTTTGTGGGGGATAGGGCAGGCACCCCGCCGGGCATCTTCTTGACTATTGCCGCATGCTCACAAGTATATGGCCTGACGTTTCGGGCACTTTCGGCCTGGGCCGCTTTGACGGCTTCTCCCGGGTGCCTTTCCGTTCCCTGTGATTACAGTATACACGGTTTTGAGTGTATAGTCTATTGGTGAAATGCACAAACATTCACGGAAATTCGTGTTTGTTTTGCGCATTGAAATCCGTGCATAATTGTGATATACTGTGTCCAGCAAAAAAGACTGGGGGGGGAAGGGGCCTACCATGCCAATGAAATACGATAAGCTGTTCGCACTGATGAAGGAGCGAGGGCTGACAACGTACCGCATACGCAAGGAAAACATTATTTCGCAGTCTGCGCTCACCAGTTTAAAGGCAGGGAGAAGCGTGACTATTGACACCATCACTGCCCTGTGCAAAGCGCTCAACTGCCAGCCTGGCGACATCATGGAGTATGTGGATGAAAGCGAGGCCGAAGAATGAGAATCTACACCATCATCGGCGGCGTGAACGGCTGCGGGAAGTCCAGCCTTACCGGCTCCCTCAAGGCCGAACGCACTGACCTGGGCATTATTGTGGACCCGGACAAGATTACCGCTGAACTGGGCGGGGATGAATACGAGGGCGGCAAGCTGGCGGTGGAGCGCCTGGAGCAAGCCCTGGCCGATGGGGTCAGCTTCACCCAGGAAACGACCCTCTCCGGCGGCTACACCCGCAAACTGGCCCGCCGGGCGCGGGAACAGGGATATTACATTCGCCTGTACTACATCGGCCTGGACACCGTGCAGGAGAGCCTGCAACGCATCCAGAACCGCGTCCGCAAAGGCGGCCATGATATTCCCCGGCGGGATGTTGAAAGCCGTTTTAGCCACCGTTTTGCCGACGTGGCAAAGGTGCTGCCTTACTGCGATGAAGCCCGCTTCTTTGACAACGACAACGGCTTCGAGCTGGTGGCGGAGTATCGCAACGGTGAGATACTGCCCATTGGCAACCGCCGGCCCCAGTGGCTCGTGGAGCTGCTGGGAGAGTTGAAGCCCTAAGGACTGGGCCTACCGCCCAAAACAGCCACAAAAAGCCCCCGCCGAACCCGGCGGGGGCTTTGCTATGCTGTAACGCCAAGAGAATTGGCCCTAAAAACGGTTTTTATCTGTTTTTGGTGTCTGCGTACATATCGAGACAAAAACGCGACAGCGGGCAAATTTGAAGGGCTGGCGGCTTTACCGGCGCTCCTCCCATGCCAATTGCTCGCCCATGTACCATGCAGTAGCCCGGGCGACTTCCCGCCCGTCGATGGAGAGAGGCACCTCTATGCGGATGCTGCCGCCGGTAGAGGGGTTCTGCGTTGCGCTCATAAGAGCGCGGGCGGTTTGCCAAAGGTCTCCATAGTCCACGGCGGAGGGGGCTGCCGGCGTGAGCCCACGCATAAGATCGGATGCAATCCCGGCGGAGGGCTGCGAAAGCCTTGCCTGGACCGCCGGGGGTGTCGAAGCAGCGGGAATCCCCCCGCCGGCGTACGTTGCCACGCCAATGCCGCGGGCAATCCCGGAGGCAATGTGTAATGCCGCGCTGTTGGCCGCCGCCTCCACCTCGCCGGTGCTGGCCATGATGGTTTTGGCGATCCCCTTCATCATATCCGGCATCCAGGTCTCATACTCCCGTAAGGGGCCTTTATCCGGCTTGGAGAAGTGCAAGAAGCTGGCGATGGTGTCCGCCACGCCCTTCACGGTGTCAACTACGCCGGAGATTTTGTCCCGGATGCCGTCCACAAAGCCTTGGATGAAGTCTTTGCCCCACCCCAGGGCCTTGCCGGGCAAACTCGTGATGAAGTCCACCGCGGCCTGGAATCCGTTTACGATGGAATCCCGCACGCGCCCAACGGCGGAGGAAATGCCGTTCTTCATGTTCTCGAACGCCTGCTTCACTCGCGCCACCATGTTGTCCACAGTATCGCGGAACCCCTCGCAGTTGTCGTACAGCAGCTTGAACGCGCCCAGGAACGGGTTTACGAGCAGCAGAAGCAGCCCGGCCCAATTGTCCTTTACGAAGTCTATGACGGCCTGGAGAAAGCCTTTCACAGCCTCGACGCCGGCAGCGAAAGCATCTTGAATCTTTTGCCACGTTTCCCCAGCCCATGCGGAGACCGTGTCCCAATTCTGGTACAGAGCCACGCCAGCGGCGATCAGAGCGGTGATGCCGAGAATCACCAGCGTGATGGGGCTGGTGATGAAGCCCAGGACTGCGCCGAACGCTGCACCGGCGATGGATGCGATAGTCATGCCGGAGGCGGCCAGGGTGAGGCTGGTGGAGTAGGCAATAATGGCGGCGGTGATGCCTGCAACCGCTATTGCCATGATCCCCAGCGTATTCCCGTTCTCGCTTGCCCATTGGACCATGGAGCGGAGACCGCTCACCACCTCCAGAGCTACCGGCAAGAGCGCAGTGCCCAAGTCAGCGGAGAGCGTTTCAACCTCCATTTGCAGGATTCGCTGCTGGTTGGCTAGGCTGTCGGACGTGCGGGAGAAATCGCCTTGTGCGTCGGCGGTGGCCTGCATGATGTACTCATAGCGGATTTGCGCCTGTGTCGCCGCGTCCAGTTCATCAAAGCCCACGGTCAGAGAATCGTTCACTTTGTCCTGGGCCTTCTGTACGGCCAGCTCTGCGCTTGCGATCTGGCTGGCGGTAGCGGTGCCTTTTGCCCGCAGTTCCTCCAGCTTCATCTCTTTGAGCGCCAGCTCGTCACGGGCCTGGGCAAGTTCTTTGCTGCCGTCTGCCGCTGCCAACAGGCCCTTCTCCATGGCAAACGCCTCCAGGTTCGCCACGCTCATGTTGATGCCCAGCTGTTTGAGCGGCTCCGTCTCACCGCTGATGCCGGCCCGCAGCTTCTCAAAGGCTTCGCTGGCGTCCAGGTTGTAGAAGCTGGCCATATCGCCGGCCAGCCCGGTGAGCGCAAGGGACATTTCCTCGGTGGCGTCGGCGCCCATGCCCATGCTTTTGAGCATGGCGCCGATGGTGGAGGCATACTGCTTCGCCGCCAATTCAGACATACCATAGGCGGCCCCGGCCTTCTCGGCCCACTCGTTCACCTTGTCGGCGCTGTCGCCAAAGGTGACGTCCACGACGTTCTGCACTTCCGAGAGATCAGAGGCCAGGTCAATGGACCTCACCCCGAACGCGACGGCCCCGGCGGTCAGAGCCGCGAAGGACGCGCCAACCACTTTGGCGGCAGTCTGCCACTTCCCGGTCACGGCATCGGCCAGCTTTTCGTTATCGGACTTTACCGGGTCCATACCGGCCTTGAATCCTTGGGCAAACTGCGAGCCGGCCTTTTTACCGCCTTTTCCCAGCTTGTCCTCGGTCCCCTTTATGCCGCTTTCAACTTCGGAGTTGTCTACCTTGACCTTGTAACGGACTTCGCCAACGTCAGGCATTGGACCACCTCCACCCCGTGCCGGTGCGCCCGCTGCGCAGTTCGCGCGCCTCGGCCTTTCTCATGGCGGGCACGACGTCCCCGAAAATGAACAGGCGCACATCCTGGACAAAGCTGCCCAGGTCTTTGCCGTACAGGTCCAGCAGCTGCTCCACGCCATCCCGTCCCAAAACGCAGGCGAACAGCTGCAACATGGCATTGCCGTATTCTTCTTGGGCGGTTTCGTCCGCCGGGTTGGCTTTCAGCTGCGCCTCCAGATGCGCCATGGCCTCGGAGGCTGCGCGCAACTTTTCCATAGTGGCGGCGGCCTCCAGGCTGATGCTCACAGTGGCCTTTTGCCCATTGTGGGCAAATACTGCCCGTCGGGTGATCGTGCGCGGCTTGCGAGCCTTATTCTTCTTCAAAAACATGAGCGGCCCTCCCTCCAGCCTTTTCCGCTATATGGTAGTACAGGAAATACTGCACTCTGGCCTTTGCGGCCTTCAGCATGTTGTGGGTGGAAACATGAAGCGGAATGATGTACTTTTGCAATGCGTGAGCTTTCCCGCACAGGCGCAGGAATGGGGCCACCTTGCCCTTGTAATAGCGCGCAAACTGTTCAAGCTGCGCGCCGCGCTCCACCGGGTCGGTGGGGAGGGGATAGGACGGCATGAGCACGTTCCACAGGCGCGCCAGGGCCGTTTTGCGAGCGTCCCCCTCTCCGTTCATGGCCTCTGCCTCGGCTCTCCAGAAATCCCTATGAGCGACTTGCCCATATCTGAAAAAGAGGGCCAGCTGTCCGCCGGGGGTGGAAATGGTATCGCTGTACGCCAGTTTCAGGGCGGCGTCCTCCCGCTGGTAGGGTCTCGTTCGTTTCATAATTCACCTCGCTGTTGTTTGCTTGATAGTCCGGCGGAGTTCCGGGCGGAGCCTTGCACCAATACCCCATCAAACCGCTGCGCGTGAGATTGGCGCGGTTATTCATCATGGCGCTTAAGCCCCTCCGCAGCACTGCGACGCATAAAGCCCCGCTCCAGATTGTCCAGCCGTTCCGCCAGCCGTTCCTCCACGCTGCCGCTGTTTGCCCAGGCTCCAAAGCCAATGCCGCGGTAGGCGTGGGCGGTGCGTATCTCATCCTGATAAGCTCGAAGGTGGCGGGCCTTTCGGCGCAGTGCGGCCAGGGCGGCGTACTCGGTGGCGCGGGCTTTGTCGGTACTGACCCCATGCTCTCGGCCAGCTGGCGGAAGCTGTAACCCTGCCAATACACTTTCCGCAGGGTGTCGGCCTGATGGGCCGGTATCTGCTCCATGGTGGCCTCCAGGTCGTTGTGGAGCTGCTGCGTGTAGAGCCGCTCGTCCGTATCCAAGAGCGCGGCCTCTGCCGCCGGGTCGGGCACCAATTCGCTTAAGGCATTGCCCTCGTCATCGTCTGCGGCTAAGGGGGCGTCCAGACTGTCGGCTCCGTTCATAAGGTCGCCACGCCCGCCGGCCTTGTGCATACCGAACAGGCGTTGCAAATGGCTTTTTGCAGAATGCCATAAAGCGGTGGTGAACGCGCCCCGATTCGGGTCATATCGCTTTACTGTCAGGCGTACGATAAAATACCCTTCTTGCTCCACGTCCTCCAGCGTGATGCCGGCGGCCTTGGCCTGCTGCTCATACAGGGAAAAGCACCGGCGGCCCATCATTCCGAGAAGCCCCCGATTTTGCATCCAGAGCGCCGCCAGGGCGTCCCCGTCTCCGGCCTTCGCCCTCTCGGCAAGGGCCTCATTTGTGGCGGCCTGGGGGCTGTGCGTTGTTGTGCTGTCATTTTCCATTGCGTTGCCCTCCCGTTCGTGTTATATTGATGATAGGCTGGGGCCGTCCGGGAGGGCGGCTCTTTTTGTTTTATCTGCCCGGCGGGCTGTACAGGCTGCAATGTCTGGTTTTGTCAGGTTCGGCAATACAGACGGGAATCTCATGTTTTATCAGGTTCCCCGCTGCTGCTGCATAGGCGTAAACCGTAACTTTTCGTAAGTTTTGGCGCCTTGGTGATATAGGCGAAAAAACTTAAGTTTTCTTAAGTCCTCGCACCTTGACAATATAGGCAGAAAGTACAGGTTTTTGCAGGTTTTCGGGCTCGGCTATATAGGCGGAAACCGTGGGTTTTCGTAGGTTTTCAAACGGTCAGTCAAGAGATCGCTTCCAGCAGTTTGTCGTTCAAAACGTTGGGTTCCCCAAACCGCTCCACGGATGCCTGGGTGATGGGGCTATTTACCCCAAATTCCCAGTCGTTGCCGCTCATATTGTGGATGGAGGCGATGGCGCTGTCGGCAAAGCTGTTATATGCCTGGATTTTGGCCTCCGTGGTCGGGACGTCCGTCATGGCAAGGGTATTCCAGGCGGGCACCTCGTCCTCTTTCTTCTCGTGCTTTGCGTGTTTCTCTGCGTACTGCTTGAGGATAAAGCACATAGTGCCGTTGCCCCGGTTGCGCTGCACAATGGCCTCGAACTGCTCCGGGGAAAGGTCGAATTTTAGCAGCTTCATGTCCCCGTCGTTGATCTTGCTGCCGTCCAGGGCGCCCCAGCGCTGGGCGGCCTCGATGCCTTTGTTTCTGGCCTCATTGATGGCGTCGATGGCCGCCGCCTTGTCGGCCTCCAGTTGGCGGTACAGCCTGCCGATGGCCTCGCTGGCCGCGTCCTGCTGGTAAATCTGCCGTGCCTGCTGGGCCTTGCCCTCGCAGGTCTTGGCGGCGTTATAGTAGCCGACAAGGGCGTTTTTCATGGTCTGAAGGTAAGCGTTCATGTAGTTCATCCTTTCATTTTGTAGGCGGAATCCGCCTTTATTCACTTCCGGGTGTCGGCGTTCACCAGCGCCCGGGCGAGTGCGGTTCGGGTGATGTACCGGCCCACCCCGTGCCCCACAAAGGGGAAAATCCTGGCGGCGGTCTTGCGGCCTATGCCGGTGTATGCGGCCACGTCCTGAACGTTCAAGCATTCCCGGTCAGGGAAGGCCGCCAGCACGCTCTCCAGCTGGTCACGGTAGCCGGGCAGCTCGCGGGGCATTATTGGGCCTCCTTCCGGCTCATGCGATCCGCGATCTGGCCCAGGGTGTCCGCGATCTGCTCCGAGTTGTCGGCCAGGGCGGCCAGGGCGCAGGCGTTGCGGGTGCTGTCAAACCACCCGCAGTTGGAGCCGCACAGCACGCTCTTGGGCCCGCCGGTCATGGCGTGAGCGATCACAAGCAGCGGGCAGAAGGTGTCAGGGGAAACAGTTTTCTTTGTCATGTGGTCCTCCTATGTGTAGTTGATGGGTGAGTTTCTTCACACGATAGCGCGGGGGGGCGCGGTAGGTAGTTTTGCAACACGATACGCGCGGAGAGTTTGTAAACACGATACACGCGCCCGGGAGGGGCCTCTGCTGGCGGGTGTACCGTTGGCACCGTTGCAATCGTTGGTACCGTTGGTATTGCCATCAACGGTTATCAACGGTATCAACGGTATCAACGGTGAAATTTACAGTTCGCGTGTACGCGCGCGCCCGTTATAAGGGAGCCGCCGTTGCTGGAATCATGCTTTGCTGTTCGCCACCAACGGTTTGTGGCAACGAACCAACGGTTGACAGGTAAAATCGATGCCTCGCCCCCCCTGTGCCGTTGCGTACTCGGCGGTGCGCTATGTGGTCGTATTCAAACAGATCATGGTCAAGGGCTGTGATAACGCCGGTGAGCTCCCGAGGACTTGCCGCCAAATTGCGCCCCGTCATATCCTGGCCGGCGGCCATCAGCTCGCGCATGGTGCCAACCCATTCCCCGGTCGGCGTGCCCCGCAGCAGCTCCCGCAGCGTCAGCACAATGGGGGAGTTTTCATAGGCGCGCTTTGCGGCGTCCTGCTCTATGGCGTCAGCGCTGCCCAGGCGCTCCCAGTGAAAGCTCTGCTTGTTGAAAGTGAGGATACTATCCTCGGCATCGAAGTCACGCGCTGAAACAGAAAACAGGGTGTTCGCGTCGCTGCGCTTTTCTCGGGTCATAACCATGGCGGTGTCGGCAGCTCCAAACAGGCCGTTGGTGCCGGATATGCGGTTGAACGGGTCTCCGTCGTCGCCCATTTTCCGCAGGTGGTGGACGAGAAGCACACAAACACGGTGTCTATCTGCGAGAGATTTAAGAGCTCCGGCGTCTCGGTAGTCGGCGGCGTATGCGCTTTCCTTGGAGGCCGAAGGGCTGCGGACTTTCTGCAGGGTATCCACCACAACCAGGCCAATCTCCGGCGCCATGTCCAGCAGGCTGTCAAGCTGGCCCACCAAGCCGCCGGCAATGTCGGTGGCTCTTGTTGTGTAGTAGAAACCCGTGGGCGCTCGCTCGCCCGAGAGCACTTTGTTCATGCGGTCTTGGAGCCGGCCCTCTCCGTCCTCCAGGGCCATATACAGACATTCCGCCCTGTTGGTCCTATGCCCAAGAAATGGCCGCCCAGCCGCAACAGACAGGCACAGGTCAAGCACGAACCAGCTTTTGCCATATTTCGGAGGGCTCGCCAGGAGCGCCAGGCCTTGGGGGAGAAGACCCTCCACAAAGAAGCGGGGCGGAGTTATGTCCTTGTCTTGCAGCTCCCGGGCAGAGAATACGGTCAAGATCGGGTGCTGCTCTTGTATGTACTCCGTCCTCCCGAACACATCGCTCACAGGGGCTGCCTGCTTATGCGCCTGCTCCAGCTGCACATCCATGTCCGCCTGGTCAATGTCAAACTTTTCCGCCAAGTCATAGATTTGGTCCATTGCTACTTCACGCGCCCTTGTGGTGGGGAGCTGAAACGCTTTCAGCACGACGCCTTTTTGAAAAAACGCCTCTCTCGTGTCGATGGTCTCAAGCAGGGCTTTAAAATCCTTTACTGTTATCAATGCCCGCATCCTCCATAATCTCGGTCACGTCCACGCCGAGGGCTTTGGCAATGCGTTCGGCGGATTCCCGGCTGCATGATTTGCCGCCCCGGATTGCTGTAATGGTCGCCCGAGAAACTCCGGCCAACTGGGCCAGTTCGACGCCGCGTAGACCGCGCCGGGCCATTTCCACGATGATTTTAAGTCTATCAACGCGCAATAGGTTCACCTCCGCTTGTAAATCGTATGGTTTAGGTACGATTACAGTATACTAAATCCGAAGGTTTACGTCAATAGAAAAATCAAAATTATACGCTTAAATAAAACCTTTTGTTTTACAAATGGCCTGAGATGTGGTATTATGTACATGAAAATACGTGTTGTAACACGTAACGCGCGCTTATAGTCACAAAGGAGTGTAAACGTGAAGATTTCCGAGAGGATAAGGGATGCCAGACGCCGTGCAGGTCTCACCCAAGCGCAGTTTGCGGAGCGCCTGGGGGTAACGCCCCAATGCGTGAGCCAGTACGAGCGCGGAGTAAAAATGCCGAAGCGGGAAACAATTCAAAAAATGGCCAACGCATTGGGAGTAAGCGCCATCCAGTTGAACCCGGACGAAGCGCTTACGCAATGCTTTGATAGCTTGTCCGAAGAAGATCAACGGGAACTTCTGAGCGGGGTAGGGGGCAATCGCTTTTACGCTGAAATAGCTGCCGCATATATGTCCCTTCCCCCCGATAAGCAGAAAATGGTGCGAAGGATTGTGGACGACGCACTGGAGGACATGGAGCGGAACAAGATCGGCCACTATGGGGACGATTGACATCTCCGAAATTCCGAGAAAATTCGAGCAAAAAAAGACCGCCAACCGAACGGGCTGGCGGACGATTTACGGGCTCTTGCATGAGTTTAGCAAAGGAGGCGCGGGATGGCTGAAAAGATGTACCGTCGCCCGGACGGCCTCTATGAGAAGAAGCTGACGATCAACGGCAAGCGGGTGGCGTTTCGGGCAAAGAGCACCCGGGAAGTACTGCGGAAGATCGCGGCATACCGGGAGAAGGAAGACACCGGCCCCACCTTTGAGACGGTGGCAGACGCCTGGTGGGAGGACAAAGAGCCGCGCCTTTCGCCCAACACCGCCCCGAACTACAAACTGGCCATGCGGCGGGCCGTGGAGCGGTTCGGGCCGGAGCCGGTGAAGGAGATCACGCCGGTGGCCGTCAAGGCGTATCTGGAATACCTGGCGCACCGGGGCTATGCCCGGCGGACGGTGAACCAGCACTTTGTGGTGCTGCGGGAGATATGCGCCTTTGCCTGTGAGCGGTACAACGTCATGCAGAACGCCGCCGCCCTGGTGAAGCTGCCGGATAAACTGCCCCAGGCCCGGCGGAAGATGCCGGCTCCGGCACAGATAGAGGCTATCAAGGCGCTGGTGGACACCCCGGACGGGCTATTTCTCAATTTCCTCATGTACTCCGGGCTGCGGCTTGGTGAGGCCCTGGCGTTGCGATGGGAGGACGTGGACCCGGCGGGGGAGACCATACGGGTGCGCCGCTCTCTCTATTTTGCGGGCCGTAACCAGGGCGAAATGAAAGAGCCCAAGAGCGAGGCGGGCCGGCGCAGCGTGATATACCTAAAACGCCTCCAGGACATTCTGGAGCCGCACAGGGGGCCCGCCGGGGCCTTCGTGTTCGGCGGCGAGCAGCCCATGAGCAAGAAAGCCTATTACTGCCTGCTGGACCGCTGCCGGCGCGCGGGGCTTGATGTGACGCCCCACCAGCTGCGCCACGCATACGCCACCCTGCTGTTTGAGGCGGGCATACCTGAAAAGACCGCCCAGGGCCTGCTGGGACACGCACAAATCAGCACCACCATGGACGTGTATGCAGAGCTCCGGGAGAAGAAGCTGATGGAGGCCGCCCAGGCACTGAATGCAGCCGATTTTTGAGGGTAAAAGGCACAGTAAAAGCACAGTATGCCGTGCAAATGGCTGTATAAAGCGATTTTGTAGGGATTCGAGTTCCTTACCGCCCACCAAACCCCGAAAACGCATCGCGTTTTCGGGGTTTTTGTTGTTTTCCTTGTGGAAAAGCCGCAAAAGTGATATAATAAAGGTGTTCCAAGAAAGACCCTCCGCGCCTCCGGGCGCGGGGCAACCGTTGAGCCGTGGATGACATCGTACGTGTGTCGTCCCCGGCCTTTTTTGCGCGGATGTGCGAAAAACAGGAGGGAGCAGCATGAAAAAACGCAAACTGATCGCTTTGGGGCTGGCGGCGACGCTGGCCCTGGCCCTGACCGCCTGCGGCGCGAAGCTGACGGGCGTCGGCCTGCCGCAGGAGGAGCTGAAGCTGACGGTGGGCGGCACCGCGGCACTGGAGCCCGTCTTCGCCTGGGACGGCGAAGCGCCCGCCGAGGACCCGGCGGTGACCTACACCAGCGCCGACGAGGCGGTGGCCACCGTGGATGAGACCGGCACCGTGACCGGCGTGGCGGCGGGCGAGACCACCGTCACCGCGGCGGTGGGCGAGCTGAGCGCCACCCAGACGGTGGTGGTGAACATCGCCACCGAGACCCTGACGGTGGAGGAGATGAGCCTCCATCTGGCCGACGGCGCGGCCCAGGCCGTGGTGACCGTGGAGCCCGTGGAGCTGGCGGACCAGCTCACCTTCAAGACCGGCGACGAGGCCATCGCCGCCGTGGACGAAAGCGGCACCGTGACCCCGGTGAAGGAAGGCCACACCAGCCTGCTGGTGCTTGCGCCGGACGGCACCCGGGCCAAGGCGATGGTCACCGTGTGGAGCGGCCCCAAGGAGCTGACCCTCACGGCGGATAAGACCGAAGTGACCGTGGGCGGCACCACCACCGTCACCGCCGCCGATGAGACCGGCGCGGCGGTGGACGCCGCCACCCTGACCTGGTCCTCCAGCGACGAGGGCGTGGCCACCGTGGACGAGGCCGGCACCGTGACCGTGGTGAGCGCCGGCGAGGCGACCATCACCGCCGAGACGGCCTATGAGGTGGCGGGAAGCGTCACCCTCACCGGCAAGGAGGCCGCCAAGTCCTCGAACAGCGGTTCCTCCGGCTCTTCCGCTTCGGCGGGCGGCAGCGGCTCCGGCAGCATCGCCGCCCCCACCGAGGACGCCCCCGAGGGCTGGGGCACCCACGGCTGGTTCTATGTGGATGTGGACACCACCGCCTTTGATATGCAGAACCAGCTGCGGTCGGCGGCGGGCGCGGCGGCCCTTGCCTGGGACGACAGCCTTGCCTCCATCGCCCAGAGCCGCTGCGAGGACATCGCAGTGGACTTCAGCCACAACGGCGCCCAGACCACCGGTGAGAACATCGCCGTGGGCTACGCCGACGCGGCCTCGGTCATCGCCGCGTGGCAGGGCAGCACCGGCCACTACCAGAACATGATCAACACCGTCTACACCCGGGGCGCCATCGCCCACATGTACGACGGCGACGGCTGCCACTACTGGGTGGCAGTGTTCGAGTGAGCGCTGGCAAAAAAGCGAACACACCGGCCCGGCGGCCTTCCGCGTGTTTTTGCGTGGGGCCGCCGGGCCCTCTTTTTGCCGCCTGCGTTTGCCCTCGGCGCGGTTTTGTGGTATACTATATCGGATATTGTGGAGAAGTGTGGCCGCAGGGCCAAAGAGGGAAGTGTCTATGCGCGTTTTGGGCATCGACCCCGGCTACGCCATCGTGGGCTGGGGGGCCGTGGAATACATCGGCAACCGGTTCACGCCGGTGGACTTCGGGGCGGTGACCACCCCGGCGGGCATGCCTTTCGAGCAGCGCCTTGCGGCGGTGTACGACGGCGTTTCGCGCATCATGCGGGACTATGCCCCCGAGGCGCTGAGCATCGAGCAGCTGTTCTATCAGCACAACCAGACCACCGTCATCGGCGTGGCCGAGGCCCGCGGGGTCATCCTGCTGGCCGCCGCCCAGTGCGGGGTGCCGGTGTTCGAATACACCCCCATGCAGGTCAAGCAGGCGGTCACCGGCTACGGCAAGGCGGTGAAAAAGCAGGTGCAGGAGATGACGAGAGTCATGCTGCGTCTGGACAAGGTGCCCAAGCCCGACGACACCGCCGACGCGCTGGCCATGGCCATCGCCCACTGCCATTGCAGCCGCAGCCGGCTGCAGAACATGCCCTTGCGCTGATAAAGGAGGCCTTTTGCCGTGATCTATTGCCTGAACGGAAAAATTCTGAAAAAGAGCCTGGACCAGGTGGTCATCAGCTGCGCCGGGGTGGGCTATCAGGTGCAGGTGCCCTCCAGCGTGGCGGGCGCTCTGCCCGCCGTGGGCCAGGAGGCCACCCTCTACACCTGCATGAACGTGACCGAGAGCGACGTGTCCCTCTTCGGTTTTGCCGACGAGGAGCAGCAGGCCTGCTTCAAGATGCTCACCGCGGTGAGCGGCGTGGGCCCCAAGGTGGGGCTGGCGATCTTGAGCGTGCTCAGCCCCCAGCGCATCGCGCTGGCCGCCTCGGCGGGGGACCACAAGGCCTTCACCGCCGCCAGCGGCGTGGGCCCGAAACTGGCCCAGCGCATCACCCTGGAACTGAAGGACAAGGTGGGCAAGGGCCTGGCGGAGGGGCTCTCCCTCGCCGACCTGGGCCCCGCAGCCCCTGCCGCGGGCAGCAATCTGGCCCAGGCGGCCGCGGCCCTCACCAGCCTGGGCTACACCTCCGGCGAGGCGGCGGCGGCGCTGACCAAGCTGGACGACACCCTGCCGGTGGAAGAACTCATCAAGCTGGCGCTGCGCGGCATGGCAAGGAGGTAAACCGTGGAAGATTTTGACCGCAACGACCGTCTGGTCAGCCCCGAAGTGAACCGGGGCGAGACGGAGGAGATGAACCTCCGCCCCCGCACGCTGGAAGAGTATGTGGGCCAGGAGAAGGTCAAGGAGAACCTGCGCATCTATCTGGAAGCGGCCAAGCGCCGGGGCGAGCCCATGGACCACATCCTGCTCTACGGCCCTCCGGGCCTGGGCAAGACCACCCTGGCGGGCATCGTGGCCCAGGAGATGGGGGTGCAGATCCGCATCACCAGCGGCCCGGCCATCGAGAAGCCCGGCGACCTGGCCGCCCTGCTCACCAACCTCCAGGAGGGCGACGTGCTCTTCATCGACGAGATCCACCGCCTCTCCCGCCAGGTGGAGGAGGTGCTCTATCCCGCCCTGGAGGACTACGCCCTGGACATCATGATCGGCAAGGGCCCCAGCGCCCAGTCCATCCGCATCAACCTGCCCCGGTTCACCCTCATCGGCGCCACCACCCGGGCCGGCCAGCTCACCGGCCCGCTGCGTGACCGCTTCGGCGTGCTGCTGAAACTGGAGCTTTACAGCCCCGACGAGCTGGCCCGCATCATCCGGCGCAGCGCCGGCATCCTGGGCCAGCCCTGCACCGAGGAAGGGGCTCTCGAACTGGCAAAGTGCAGCCGGGGCACCCCCCGCGTGGCCAACCGTCTGCTCAAGCGGGTGCGGGACTTCGCGGTGGTGCTGGGGGACGGCACGGTGGACGGCGACGCCGCCCGGCTGGCCCTCAAGCGCATGGACATCGACGCGCTGGGCCTGGACGAGCTGGACCGCAGCCTGTTGCGGGCCATCATCGAGCTGTACGGCGGCGGACCGGTGGGTCTGGACACCCTGGCCGCCGCCCTGGGCGAAGAGGCGGTGACGCTGGAGGACGTGTGCGAGCCCTATCTGATGCAGATGGGCTTCCTCACCCGCACCCCCCGGGGCCGGTGCGTCACCCGGCTGGCCTATGAGCATCTGGGCATGCGCGCCCCGAATCTTGCGGAGGAGAGCGGCCAGCAGAGCATGTTCTGACCGCGCCGCCGCGCAAACCAACAAGAAATATTCACAATTACAGGGTACAATATAGAATCCATGACCCCAGGGCCATGGCAGAGAAAAAGGAGAAGTGCCTATGCGAGCCGCCAGTTCCTGGCAGGATTATGAACTCATCGACGCCACCGGCGGCAGCCGGCTGGAGCGATGGGGCGACGCGCTGCTGGTCCGCCCGGACCCGCAGGTGGTGTGGAAGAACCCGCGCACCAGCCCCCTGTGGGCCAAGGCGGACGCGGTCTATCACCGCAGCGACAAGGGCGGCGGCCAGTGGGAATACCGCCGCCGTCTGCCCGAAAAATGGCAGATCGGCTGGCAGGGCCTGCGGCTGGTGGTCAGCCCCACCGGCTTCAAGCACACCGGCGTGTTCCCGGAGCAGGCTGTCAACTGGGACTGGTTCTCTGAAAAGATCAAACATGCCAATCGTCCTGTGAAGGTTTTAAATCTCTTTGCTTATACAGGTGGTGCTACCTTAGCTGCTGCGGCTGCCGGTGCAAGTGTGACTCATGTAGATGCTTCGAAAGGCATGGTTACATGGGCAAAAGAAAATGCTGTTGCCAGTGGTCTGAAAGATGCACCGATCCGCTGGCTTGTCGATGACTGCGTCAAATTCGTAGAACGCGAGATCCGACGCGGTAATCATTATGATGCCATTATCATGGACCCGCCATCTTACGGAAGAGGTCCGAAAGGCGAAATCTGGAAGATCGAAGAAGCAATCCATCCTCTGGTAAAGCTCTGTACACAGCTCCTTTCTGACGATCCGCTTTTCTTCCTGATCAATTCCTACACCACAGGACTGCAGCCTGCCGTGCTTGCGTATCTCCTTGGTACGGAAATGAAAAGATTCCATGGAAAAGTTATGGCAGAGGAAATCGGTCTCCCGGTATCTTCTAATGGTCTTGTATTGCCGTGTGGTGCGAGTGGCCGTTGGGAATCCCTATAAGGATTCCCCTTCCGAAACTTTCGGATATTCCTGTAATCCCCTTTATAGAAAGAGGATTACAGGAAGAGAAGCATCTCTTTCTCACTTTTATGAAGGTATTCTCTTGCCTTTTCTTTGTCGCATCTGACAAGTGTCCCCTCTTTTGGCAGATCCAGTCTGTCCATCTTCGCGGTATCGATCACAGAACTCTTTTCACATCCCTGCAGGTCCATCCGGATCTGGATCGCTTTTTCCTGACTCAGAAATGCAGATGCAATATCCGTCTCATCTTCAATCAGGGATTTCAGTAATTCCAGACTGATTTCTATCAGTACCCATCTTCGTTCTCCCCGGATCTCTGCACAAT
>ERZ506950.727-NODE-727-length-17286-cov-3.843074_pt1 | contig 17286 bp, 18 predicted proteins | sample MGYA00512897_ERZ506950 | MGnify/ENA metagenome assembly ERZ506950
CCTTTGCCAGCGCGCGGGAGAGCGCGTGACGCTGCATGGTACTCTCACCCTTTTCCCAGGTCTTCTCGCCGAAGAAGTGATCCTCGCTCAATTCGTCAAAGTATTCGCGCAGCGGACCTTCACCCTCGAACCGCCCGCCGACGGCGGCGAACGAGAGGACGGAGGGACATGTGCGCAGGCGGCGCGTCTGCGCGCCGACGGTTTTTTGCTCCATCACGCTCTTCCTTTCCGATGGATTTAGGGGAATCGCTCAAAAGTGGCATTAGTTTCTGCCGTTTTTCCAAGAATATGAGTACTTGACGCATATTGCGCAAGATGTTATGATAAAAATACATTGAGATAGGAGGATTTTTCCGTGAAGCATGTGATTTCTACGACCACTGCCCCCGGCGCCGTCGGCCCCTACTCCCAGGCGATCGAAGCAAACGGTTTTGTATTTGTCTCCGGCCAGCTTCCGCTGGACCCAGCGACCGGCGCATTTGTTCCCGGCGGCACGTCCGAGCAGGCGGAGCAGAGCATCAAGAATCTGCTCGCGGTGCTCGAGGCGGCTGGCTGCAAGGCTGAGGACGTTGTCAAGACGACCGTGTTTATGATCGATATCGGCGATTTCGGCGTTGTCAACGAGGTGTACGGCAAGTATTTCTCCGGCGAGTGCCCCGCGCGCTGTGCGATGCAGGCGGCCGCCCTGCCCAAGGGCGCGCTGGTCGAGATCGAGGCCATCGCGGTCAAGCCGTAAAGCGCGAAAACCAAAAAGAAAAGGGAGAAACAGCGTGTTTCTCCCTTTCTTTTTGCGCACGGACGCAGTATAATATTCAAATTACCATATGATATTTTACTTTCCGGGAGGAAATGGAATGAAAGAAGAAATGCGTACCATCGGCTATCTCTGCCCCGCGTGCCACAAGCGCGTCATCCAGCAGAGAAGCGTGTTTGCCCTGAGCGCCTCGGGTGCGGTCGTGAGCTGTGAGTGCGGCGAGTCAAGCCTGACCATCGAGGCGGAGGAAAATAAATTTCGCCTGAGTGTGCCGTGCGGCGTGTGCGGTGAGGAGCATTTGGCGGAGTGCAGCGCCGACAAGCTCCTGCACGGGCGCGGCATCGGCCTTGCCTGCCCCGATACGAAAATGCTCTGCTGCTTTATCGGCGAGGACTACGCCGTCGAGCACGAGATGGAGCAGCTCTCGCTCGCGGCGGCCAAGGAGCGCGAGCAGGGCGACGACCCCACCGTCTTTGCCGACAGCGTCATCATGTACGAGATCCTCTCCGAGCTCAAGGAGATCGCCGCGCGCAAGGACGGTATCACCTGCTCCTGCGGCAGCAAAAGCTACGGCATGGAGATCCACAGCACCTACGTCGATCTTGTGTGCAAAAGCTGCGGCGCGAAGCTGCGCATCCCTGCGGCAACGGATGAGGACCTTGACCGCCTCTGCTGCCGCATGAAATTACAGATCAAAAGCGAGTGAGGGAAGACTATGATCGGTTTTCTTGCGAGTCGGTTCATCAAAGACTATCAGAACACGTCTGATGCCGCAGTGCGGCGCGCTTACGGTGTGCTTTGCGGAGCGGTGGGCATTGTCATCAATTTGCTGCTCTTCGCGCTCAAGCTGTTTGCGGGGACGCTTGCGGGCTCTGTCGCCGTCACGGCGGACGCTTTTAACAACCTGTCCGACGCGGGCGCGTCCATCGTGACGCTGCTGGGCTTTCGTTTGGCCGGGCAGAAGCCCGACCCCGAGCATCCGTTCGGCCACGGGCGGCTGGAGTACATCTCGGGCCTCATCGTCTCGATCGTCATTTTGCTGATGGGCTTTGAACTGCTGCGCGACGCCGTGGGCGCGATCCTGCACCCCGAGTCGGTCGAGTGCAGCGCACTGACGGTGGCGATCCTGCTTGTCTCCATCTGCGCCAAGTTCTACATGTACTGCTACAACCGCGGCGTGGGGAAGAAGATCAGCGCCGCCGCTATGCAGGCGACCGCGGCGGACAGCCTGTCCGACTGCGCGGCGACCGCGGCGGTGCTGCTTGCGACACTCGCGGGCTATTTCCTGCATTGGCAGATCGACGGCTGGTGCGGCTTGGTCGTGTCGCTGCTCATCCTGTGGGCGGGCGTGCAGGCGGCAAGGGACACCCTCTCGCCGCTGCTCGGCCAGCCGCCATCGGAGGAGTTCGTGCAGAAGATCCGCGATATTGTGATGGCGAATAAGGCCGTGTGTGGCATCCACGACCTTGTGGTGCACGATTACGGCCCCGGCCGCGTGATGATCTCGCTGCATGCCGAGGTGCCCGCGCACGGCGATATTCTCACCCTGCACGACGAGATCGACAACGTGGAAAAGCAGCTGCACGACAAGCTTGGCTGTGAGGCGGTCATCCACATGGACCCCATCGTGACGAACGATGAAGCGGTGAATGTCACGCACCAGAGGATCGCAGCACTGGTGCGCGGCATCGACGAGAATATCTCCATCCACGACTTTCGCATGGTCACGGGGCCGACGCACACGAACGTCATCTTCGATGCCGTGGTGCCGTATGGCTGCGCACTGAGCGACAGGGAAGCGGAGGAGAAGATCAAAAAGGCGGTACACGAGCTGGATCCGAGCTATTTCGCTGTGGTGCAGATTGACAAGAGCTATGTGAGATAAGCGCACGCGCGCAAAGGAGAAGCTATGACGGACGAAGTCAAGAAATTAAAAGAACTCATCGACGGAACGGACAACATCGTGTTTTTCGGCGGGGCAGGTGTTTCGACCGAGAGCGGTATCCCGGATTTTCGCAGCGTGGATGGCCTGTATCATCAGCAGTGGGACGACCCGCCGGAGACGATCCTGAGTCACACGTATTATGAGCGCTATCCCGAGAAGTTTTTCGCCTTTTACCGCGCGAAGCTCCTCTGCGAAGGCGCAAAGCCCAACGCCGCGCACTTAAAGCTCGCCGAGTGGGAAAAGGAAGGGAAGCTCAAGGCCGTCATCACGCAGAATATCGACGGGCTGCATCAGGCGGCGGGTAGCAAGAATGTCCTCGAGCTGCACGGAAGCACCTTGCGCAACTACTGCGAGAAGTGCGGCAAGTTCTACGACGTGTCCTACATCAAGCATTCGCAGGGCGTGCCGCGCTGCACCTGCGGCGGGCGCATCAAGCCCGACGTGGTGCTCTACGAAGAGGGCCTGGACGAAAAGACACTCTATCGCGCGGTGGAGTACATTCAGGAGGCCGACGTGCTCATCATCGCGGGCACATCGCTCGCGGTCTATCCGGCGGCGGGCCTCGTGCGCTACTATCGCGGACACAAGCTCGTTGTCATCAACAAGACGCCACTCGACCGCGGACTTGGTGCAGACCTTGTCATCACGGGCGCGGTGGGGGAGACGCTCGCGCAGCTTTAACACGAAAAAGATGCCGGAAAAGTTTGGAAAATCTGAGCTTTTCCGCCATTTCTCTTACAGTAAATTTTTTTATTATTTCTCTCAAAAAAAGGTTGACATTTGGCCTATTTTGGGCTTATAATAGCCAAGCGGTCGTTGAGAGACAGCCGTTTGAAAGATGAACATGCGGGTGTGCTGGAATTGGCAGACAGGCTAGCTTGAGGTGCTAGTGTTCGTATGGACGTGCGGGTTCAAGTCCCGCCATCCGCACCATCTTTTTAAAAATCAAATATGCGCGAGTGGTGGAATTGGCAGACTCGCTAGATTCAGGTTCTAGTGTTCATTACGGACGTGCGGGTTCAAGTCCCGCCTCGCGCACCAAAGTGTTGAAACTCAAGGGTTTTTCCCTTGAGTTTTTTTCTTTTACATTAGATTCCTTGGGGTGGTAGAGAACTGGATTTTTTAGAGATCAGAAAGCAGTGTTATTTTTTGCACTTTACGAACAGCCTTCCTAACAAAAATTCCCCTCTTGTTTCGCTTGCGTCAGAATACAGGGCCGTTTCAAAAAACTTTTCAAATGTGAAACATTTCCGCAGCCTGAATGATATAGTAAGTGAAAGGCCTTTCAAGGAGAATCCTATGTTGACAGAAGAACAGTTTTCGTATCTTGCAAAAAAGTATATGGACACGGTGTTCCGTCTGGCGCTCCACTACACCAAAAGCCGCTCGGAATCGGACGACATCACGCAGGAGGTGCTGATTAAGCTCTACCGCACGGACAAACCGTTTGAGAGCGAGGACCACGTTAGGTACTGGCTCATCCGCGTTACGGTCAACGAGTGCAAGCGGGCGTTCCTCTCTCCGTGGAAGCGGACGGAGCCGATCGAGGACTATGCCGAGCAGCTTGCGTTCAAAACGCCGGAGCACAGCGAGCTTTTTCATGCCGTGATGGCGCTGCCGCAGAAATACCGTGTGCCGCTCTTCCTGCATTATTACGAGGGCTACTCCTGCGAGGAGATCTCCCAATTCCTTGGCATTCCCAACGCGACCGTCCGCACCCGATTGCGGCGCGGGCGGGAACAGCTCAAAACCAATCTTCAGGAGGCGAACAACGATGTTTGACGAAAACCTATATCAGGAGACGATCTCCGCGCTTCACGCCTCCGAAGACACACTTTCGGAGGTAATGAACATGACGCACAAGACAAAAAGAAGAGGCCGCCTGCGCACGACGGCGGTGCTTGCGGCGGTCATCGCGATCCTGTGCTGCATGGCGGCAGCTGCAGCGGCGCTTGGACTGGATCAGCGGTTGGCGGAGTACTTTGGAGCAACGGCGGAGCAGGAAGAGCTGCTCTCGACTGCGGCGGTCCCGATGAACATTGTGAAGCGGGACAGCGGCGCGGTGATGCGCATCGAGCAGGTCATCGCCGACCGCTATTGTGCGGCGGTCCTCATCGACTTTACCGCGCCGGAGGGGACAGTTCTGGATCAGGACTACTACGCATTCGATCGGAGCGTGTCCGCAACGTCCAGGGACGGAGTGAAAATGGATACCTACGGCATTGGCTGGGAGGTATTGCCAAGCAGCACGGAGGATGAGACGGGCCGTCATGCCACGATTTTGATGACGATCCATTCTCTGAAAGGAGAATTCAACTTCATCGGTGCGAAGGTGAAGTTGACGCTCGATGGCCTGTATCGGGATAACTGTTTGGAAGAACTTGTCGTTCCCGGGCGCTGGAGTTGCACATTCACTCTGCCGGAGACCGATCCGGGACGCCTATGCACGGTGAATGAGCCGATCGAGATTGAGGGAAAGAACGCTGTTCTGACGACGCTCTATGTCTCGCCGCTCTCGCTGACCTGCGAGATCAAGCAGGGAACGGATGATCTGAAAGAAACGGTTGAGCCCATCCACAGCGACGACGGGAAGGAGAGCATCGCTCCCGAGGTGACGCTGCAAAACGGCGAAACGGTCGGCGCGGCGGACTGGTTGTTCCTTATAACGAATTATGTCGATAAGCGCGGGCGCTACTGCTTCCGGATGGATGAAATTCTTGACCCGGAAACGGTGAGCAGCGTTTTCGCCTTCGGAGAGACGTTCTCCATCGAATGACGGGACGATAAAGCATATTTATGTAAAAAAGGAGCCTCTGCATCAAAGCAGAGGCCCCTTTTTCCTGTTTTCACCGCAGCGCGTCCTTCATTTCTTTTACATACGCACCGATGCGCTCGGGCGCGCCCTTGCCGTACTGGGCAAGGAGCTTGACGATGGCGGAGCCGACGATCGCGCCGTCGGAGAGGTCGGCCATCTTCTTCGCCTGCTCGGGCGTGGAGATGCCAAAGCCGATGGCGCAGGGAATATCTGTGTTTTCCCGCACGAGGGAGACGATGGAGGCGAGGTCGGTCTTGATCTCGCTGCGCTCGCCCGTGACACCGAGCGACGAGACGATATAGAGGAAGCCCTCGGCCTCGCGCGCGATCATCGCAATGCGATTCTCCGACGTCGGTGCGATGAGGGAGACGAAGTCGACGCCGTACTTGCGGCACGCGGGGAGAAATTCTTCCTTTTCCTCATACGGCACGTCCGGCAGGATGAGCCCGTCGATGCCAACATCGCGGCAGTTGGACAAAAAGCGCTCTGTGCCGTAGGAAAAGACGACATTCGCATACGTCATAAAAACCATGGGGATCGTCACGCCGCGCCGCAGCTCGCGCACGAGATCAAAAATCTTGTCGGTCGTTACGCCGCTTTGCAGAGCGCGCAGGTTAGCGGCCTGAATCACGGGCCCCTCCGCCGTGGGGTCGGAGAAGGGAATGCCGAGCTCGATGAGGTCGGCGCCGTTTTGCACGGCGGCGTGGACGGCAGCCGCGGTCGTTTCAAGATCGGGGTCGCCGCAGGTCAGAAAGGCGATGAACGCCTTGCCGTGGTCAAATGCTCTTGCAAGATCACTCATGAAGATCCTCCCCTCTGTAGCGGGCGATGGCGGCGCAGTCCTTGTCGCCGCGGCCGGAGATCGTGACGACAAGAAGCTGATCGCTCCCCATCGTGGGTGCGAGCTTTCGCGCGTAGGCGACGGCGTGGGCCGATTCGATGGCGGGAATGATGCCCTCCGTGCGGGCGAGGTATTCGAACGCCTGCACGGCCTCCTCATCGGTGATGGCAACATACTCTGCGCGGCCGATGTCGTGCAGGTACGCATGCTCAGGGCCGACGCCGGGGTAGTCGAGACCGGCGGAGATGGAATACACCGGCGCGATCTGACCGTACTCGTCCTGGCAGAAGTAGGACTTCATGCCGTGGAAGATGCCGAGCCTGCCGGTCGAGATGGTCGCGGCGGTCTCAAGCGTGTCGATGCCGCGGCCCGCGGCCTCGACGCCGATGAGGCGAACGGCGGGGTCATCGATGAAATGATAAAAGCTGCCGATGGCGTTCGAGCCGCCGCCGACGCACGCGACCACGGCATCGGGCAGACGTCCTTCCTTTTCGAGCATCTGCTGCTTGATCTCGCTTGAGATGACGGACTGGAAATCGCGTACGATGGTGGGGAAGGGGTGTGGTCCCATGACAGAGCCGAGACAGTAGTGCGTGTCGCTGATGCGCGACGTCCACTCGCGCATGGCTTCGGACACGGCGTCCTTGAGCGTGGCGGTACCAGAGTTGACGGGCACGACCGTCGCGCCGAGAAGGCGCATGCGGTAGACATTCAGCGCTTGGCGGATGGTGTCCTCCTTGCCCATGAAAACGACGCACTCCATGCCCATCAGCGCCGCGGCGGTGGCGGTCGCCACGCCGTGCTGGCCCGCGCCGGTCTCGGCGATCAGACGCGTTTTGCCCATCTTTTTCGCGAGCAGCGCCTGACCGAGCACGTTGTTGATCTTGTGCGCGCCGGTGTGGTTCAGGTCCTCGCGCTTTAAGTAGATCTTCGCGCCGCCGAGGTCCTTTGTCATCTTCTCCGCGTAGTAAAGACGCGAGGGACGGCCCGCGTAGTCGTTCAAAAGCTGCGTCAGCTCGTTCTGAAAGTCAGGGTTGGCCTTGTAGTAGTTGTAGGCCTCTTCAAGCTCGATGATGGCGTTCATCAGCGTTTCGGGGACGTACTGTCCGCCGTGCACGCCAAAGCGCCCGTTCGGATTCGACATGCCTTAGCCCTCCTTGCGCGCGGCGGCAACGAACGCCGCCATTTTGCTTTCGTCCTTGACGCCGTCCGTCTCGATGCCGGAGCTCACGTCCACGCCGTAGGGGTGCAGCGCGGCGATGGCGTCCGCGACGTTGTCGGGGTCGAGCCCGCCGGCGAGGAAATAGGGCCGCTGCACGCTCCGGACGAGGCTCCAGTCGAATGTCTTGCCCGTGCCCGCGCCGGAGTCGAGCAGCACGAGGTCGGCGGCGCAGTTTTCGATGGCGGGGAGGTCGGCTTCGCTTTTCACCTTGAACGCGCGGAAGATGGGCTTGCCCGTCATCGCGCGCAGGCGCGCGATGTAGTCGTCATCCTCGCTGCCGTGGAGCTGCGCGACATCGATGACGCCGCGGTCTAAGAGCTCTGCCACGGCCTCGACCGGTTCGTTGACGAACACCCCAGCGGCCAGAATGCCGGGGGCAAGCAGCGATTTGAGTGCTGCTGCCTGCTCGGGGGACACATAGCGCTTGCTCTTTTTGGCAAAGACGAAGCCGACGAGGTCGGGCTTCAGCTTGTTGACGGCGGCAATGTCGCTCTCGCGCGACAGGCCGCAGAGTTTCACCTTGGTCATAAGTTGCCTCTCAATTCCGCGAGCCGTCTGGCCTTGTCAGTGGCCCGCATCAGTGTTTCGCCGATCAGCACCGCGTCTGCACCGATCGAGCGGAGCGCGGCGACGTCCTGCGTGCTCTGCACGCCGGATTCGGCCACATAGACCGCTTCCGGCGGGATGAGGTCGCGCAGCCGCGCGGCGTTGGAAAAGTCGACGGAAAAATCTTTCAGATTGCGGTTGTTGACGCCGATGATCTTCGCGCCCGCCGCGATGGCGGAGCAAATCTCGTCCGCGTCGTGCGTCTCCACGAGCGCGGAGAGACCGAGTTCGTCGCAGACGGCGAGATATTGCGTGAGCGTCTTCGTGTCCAGCAGCGCGCAGATCAGCAGCACGCAGTCCGCGCCCATCAGGCGGGACTGATAGAGCTGGTAGTCGCTGACGGTGAAGTCCTTGCGCAGCATCGGCGTTGAGACGGCGGCGCGAATTTCGCGGAAGATGTCGTCCGAGCCCAAAAACCACTTGGGTTCTGTCAGGCACGAGATGCAGTCCGCACCGGCGGCCTCGTAATCGCGCGCGATGTCGAGATAGGGAAAGTCCCGCGCGATGACACCCTTGGAGGGCGAGGCCTTTTTTACCTCGCAGATGAAGGACAGATCGCCCTTTTTGAGCGCGTCGTAAAAGCGCGCACCGTTCGCGCGGCCCTTTTCGCGGCACATCGCCTGTAAGATATCAAGGCTCATGTTCTCGCTGTCTGCCAGCACGCGCTCGCGGGCGTGGGCGGCCAGCTCGTCAAGGATGCTCATGCGTTCGCCTCCGCGCGGTTGCTGACGGCGATGAAGCGCTCGAGCGTTTCAAGCGCCTTGCCGGAGTCGATGAGCTCGGCGGCGAGGGCGATGCCGTCCTTCATGCTCTTTGCCTTGCCGCCGATGTAGAGCGCCGCGCCCGCGTTCATCAGCACCGCGTTGCGCTTGTGGCCCCTTTCGCCCGACAGGATGGCGCGGGTGATGGCAGCGTTTTCCTCCGGTGCGCCGCCCTTGAGGTCGTCCTTGGTGCAGCGCGCAAAGCCGAAGTCCTCGGGTGTGATGACATAGCTCTTGTACCAGCCGTCACGAATTTCGCATACGCTCGTCGGCGCGCTGAGGGAAATTTCGTCGAGCTTGTCCTGTCCGTAGACGACCATGCCGCGCTTGATGCCAAGGCTCACGAGCACGCGCGCGAGCGGCTCGACAAGGTACTCGTCGTACACGCCGAGCAGCTGCATCTTCGGCGAACCGGGGTTCGTCAGCGGCCCCAAGATGTTGAACACCGTGCGGAAGCCCAGCTCCTTGCGGATCGCGCCGACGTATTTCATCGAGCTGTGGTACTTCTGCGCAAAGAAGAAGCACATGCCGACCTCTTTTAAGAGCGTCACGCACTGCTCGGGGCTCTGCTGGATGTTGACGCCGAGTGCTTCGAGGCAGTCCGCCGTGCCGCACTGGGACGAGGCGGCGCGGTTGCCGTGCTTGGCGACCTTCATGCCGCCCGCCGCCGCGACAAGGGCGGAGGTGGTGGAAATGTTGAAGCTGTGGGCGTTGTCGCCGCCGGTGCCGACGATCTCGAAGATGTCCATGCCGGTGTCTACCTTTGTGGCGTGGTCGCGCATGGCGGCGGCGCAGCCTGCGATCTCATCGGTCGTCTCGGCGCGGGCGCTCTTGGTCGAGAGGGCCGCGAGGAACGCTGCGTTCTGGGTGGGGGTGGTCTCGCCGCTCATGATCTCGTTCATCACGGCGTAGGCTTCGTCATAACTGAGATCGCCCTTGTTGACGATCTTCACGATGGCTTCTTTGATCATGGTTTCAATTCTCCTTCAAAAAGTTTTCCAGCATGGTTTTGCCGTTCGGCGTCATAATGGATTCGGGATGAAACTGCACCCCGCAGATGGGATAGTCTGTGTGCTGCACGGCCATGATCTCGCCGTCGTCTGTGACGGCGGTGACTTTCAGGCAGTCCGGCATGGTGGCGGCGTCGGCCGCGAGGGAATGGTAGCGCGCGACGGGCGCGGTCTTGGGGCAGTTTTGGAAGAGCCGCGAGCTCGTGTCGAAGTGGACGAGCGACTGCTTACCGTGCATTAGCTCTTTAGCATAGGTCACGGTCGCACCGAAGGCGGCACAGATGGCTTGATGCCCGAGGCATACGCCGAGCGTCGGATGCGGGGCGAGAGCGTCTTCACAACGTCGATGAGAACGCCTGCGTCTTCGGGCCGCCCGGGGCCGGGGGAGAGGATGATGCGCGCGGGGTGCAGCGCGTCGATCTCTTCGATGCGCAACTCATCGTTGCGGATGACGCGGATGTCTGGATCGATCGCGCCAACGAGCTGGTAGAGGTTATAGGAAAAGCTGTCGTAATTGTCGATCAAAAGGATCATAGGTCTTCCTCCTGCGCAAGCGTCAAGGCGCTGACCACGGCCTTCGCCTTGTTGATGCATTCCTGATACTCTGTTTCGGGGACGGAATCTGACACGATGCCCGCGCCGCTGCGGACGAACACGCGCCCGTTTTTCTTGTAGGCGATGCGGATGGCGATGCAGGTGTCCATGTTGCCGGTGAAGTCGATGTAGCCGATGGCCCCGCCGTAAATGCCGCGCTTGTTGTTCTCAAGCTCACCGATGAGCTGGCAGGCGCGGATCTTCGGCGCGCCGGAGAGCGTTCCAGCGGGGAGCACGGCCTCAATGGCGTCAAGCGCGTCGCGGTCATCGCGAATCTCGCCGCGCACGGTGGAGCCGATGTGCATCACGTGGGAGTAGCGCTCGATGGAGTGCAGCTTTTCGACCTGCACCGTGCCGAATTTGCTGACCTTGCCGAGGTCGTTGCGCCCGAGGTCGACGAGCATATTGTGCTCGGCAAGCTCCTTTTCGTCGTGCAGCAGGCTCTCTTCAAGCGCCTTGTCCTCCTCGTCCGTTTTGCCGCGCGGACGGGTCCCCGCGAGGGGAAAGGTGTGCAGCACGCCGTCTTTGAGCTTGACGAGCGTTTCGGGCGACGCGCCCGCGACCTCAACGTCGGTGCCGGAAAAGTAGAACATGTACGGTGAGGGATTGATGGTGCGCAGCACGCGGTAGGTGTCAAGCAGGCTCCCCTCGAACGGTGCGCTCAGGCGGTTCGAGAGTACGATCTGAAAGATATCGCCCTCGCGGATGTGGTGCTTGGCGGTTTCGACCATCGCGCAGAACTGCTCTTTGGAGAAGAGCGGCGTGACTTCGCCGAGGAGCCGCCCCGGCGCTTCCTGCTTCTTTTCGCCGGTTTTGAGGAGCGAGACGAGCTGCTCAAGCTCGAGCTTTGTCTTGTTGTAGCCGACCTCAACGTCGCTGAGCGCCATGTTGACGATGAGCACGATCTTCTGCCGCACATGATCGAAGGCGATGACCTTGTCAAAGAGCATCAAATCGACATCCTTGAAGCTGTCCTCGTCCTGCTCGCCGCAGCGGACGCTCGGCTCGCTGTATTTGAGATAATCGTAAGAAAAATACCCCACGAGCCCGCCGGTGAAGGAGGGGAGGTAGTCGAAGCGGGGGCTTCTGTAGCTTGATAGCAGCTCACGCAGGTATTGGGACGGATCGTCCGTGCGGACGGTGAGGCCGCCAGCCTTCATTTTGCCGTCAATGCACGTGATCTCGAGCTTTGGGTCGAAGCCCAAAAACGTGTAGCGGCCCCAGCGGTCGTCCGCCTGCGCGGATTCGAGCATGTAACAGTGGGTGGACACGTTCTTGAGGATGCGCATCGCTTCGATGGGGGTGATGAAGTCGGAAAGAATTTCGCAGCTCAGCGGGAGCACGTCGTACTGCTGCGTCGCGGCGATGTCTTTGACGGTTTCGAGCGGTGGTAGGATATGCATGAGTGACCTCCTGAAAAAGAAAAGCTCCTTTGGCGTTCTGCCAAAGGAGCTTATTGCGCAAACAAAAGCGCCCCCGACAGAACGGTACAGTCTGTCAAGGACGAATGCGATACGAGAGAAACGAACGATCCGCGGTGCCACCTTGAATTCACGGTTACCCGTGCGCTTGGCGGAGATACCATCATATCTCCCAGCAACTGACGTATGCCAACACGTTGCAGGATACTCTGCGCATAAAACGCATTTCGCTGCACCCTCAGCGGTCCATTTGACAATGTGTATCTTGCCTGATTTTCAGCATCGCAGGCTCTCTGTGAAGGCATCACTGCCGTTATCTCCGCTTCAACGGTTTGCGGTATTAACTTGAGCGAAAATATAGCACACCCCATCGGCAATGTCAATAGGGTGTGCATGATTTTTTGCAAAATTTCGGTTCTTTATTCCGCGGCGCGGCGAAGGATGTCGGCGACAAGCGCCTTGTCGAGCTGCGGGAAGGGGATGACCGGTTCGGGATGCTCGGGATGCTCCATGAGCAGTTTTTCCGCCCAGGACATGTTGTACCAGCGGCCGAACTTGTAGCCGCTGCGCGTGAACACGCCGATGCGGCGGAAGCCCATGTGCTCATGGAAGCGGATGCTGTTGTCCGTTAAATATTCGTCGTCCGCACCCTGCGGCTCGCCGATGCAGGCATAGAGATTGTAGATGTTCTGCGCGAGCGACAGCTCCTCAATCGCGCGGTAGAAGCGCTTGCCGAGACCGTGCTTGCGCGCGTCGGGGGCGAGATAGATCGTCGACTCCGCACAGTGGTCGTAGGCCTTACGCGCGATGAACGTGTGCGTATAGGCGTAGCCGAGGAGCTGGCCATTTTCATCCTCCGCGACGAGATAAGGGTATTTGCGCGAGATATCCGCGATGCGGCGGCGGAATTCGTCGAGCGACGGTACATCGTATTCAAACGAGATGGCCGTCTTTTCGACGTACGGCGCGTAGATGATCAGAAGCGCGGGAGCGTCGTCAAGCGTGGCGAGGCGGAAGCGGAACGCAGGAGAAGACATAGAGTCACCTTTCAAATCCGTGCACCCAGTCAGAGCGCAGGTAATAAATGAGATAGATGGTGGAGCTGATCGCCCAGGTGAGGGGATACGCCCAGTAGATGTAGCCGATCTCGCCGATGAAGTGGACGACGAGCATGATGTAGATGATGCGGATGACGCACCAGACGGAGAGCATGATCATCATCGGCACGACCGCGCGGCCCGCGCCGCGGCAGACCGCCGCGATAGAGTGCGAAAACGCCAGCAGGCAGTAGAACAGTGCCACCGTGCGCGCCTGTTGCACGCCGAGGGCGACAACGCCGGGGGTGCTGTCGAAAAGGGAAATGAGCTGACTTGCCCAGATGTAATAGCACAGGCCGATGAGCTCGGCCATCACGACGGCGATGATGATACAGAACCGCGCGCCGCGCTTGGCGCGGTCATACTGCTTGGCGCCGAGGTTCTGACCCACGAACGTGGTGCAGGCCATCGTGAAGCTCGTGATGGGCAGAAAGGCGAAGCCTTCGATCTTGCAGTGCGCGCCGTAGGCCGCCATCGCGAGCATGCCGAACGAGTTGATCTGCGACTGGACGATGACATTGGCAAGGCCAATGACGCAGTTCTGGATGCCGGAGGGGAGACCGTATCGCACGATCTCACCGAGCATGCCGGTGTGGAAGCGGATGTTGCGCGGCGTGACGGTGTAGACCTCGCCCTTTTTGAGCAGGTGGATGAGGCAGAGCACGCAGCTCGTCCCCTGGGAGAGGACAGTCGCCACCGCGGCGGACCAGACGCCCCAGCGGAACGCGCCGATGAACAGCAGGTCGAGCGCGATGTTGACGAGCGACGAAATGATCAGATAGTGCAGGGGCCTCCGGCTGTCGCCGAGGGCATTAAGAATGCTCGTGCACATGTTGTAGAGCACCGTTGCCAGCACGCCGAGGAAGTAGTAGCGGAAGTATTCGACCGCCTGCGGCATGACCTGCGCGTCGGTGTTCATCCAGACCAAAAACGTCGGTGTGAGGAATACGCCGATGAGCGTCAGCAGTGTGCCCGACACGATACCGAACGCCAGGTTTGTGTGGACGGCGCGCGAGACGTTTTCATAGTCGCCCGCGCCGAAGTACTTTGAGATCGCGACGCCCGCGCCCATGGCCGTGCCGATAAAGAGGCTTGTGAGCAGCATGATGAGCGTGCCGGACGAGCTGACAGCGGCAAAGGCGTTCGTGCCGAGGTATTTGCCCACAATGAACGCGTCCGCCGTGCTGTATAGCTGCTGGAAGACCTGACTGATGAAGATCGGCAGCGCAAAGCGCAAAATCAGCGAGACGGGGCTGCCCTCCGTCATGTTCTGCACGGTCTGCCTTGCCGGAACTGTCTGCGCCATGCGCACCTCTCTTTCTCTGTCCCGCGGCGGGACGAATCTCTCATTTTTTGACGAAAAAGGAAAAGCGCCGCAGGAGCGGTGCTTTTCCTCAATCCCTGAAGAAACAGCAGATGAAAATTCTACAAAATCTTGACGGGTCCATTATATAGTTGTGTGGAACGAAAGTCAACCTTGCCGTTTACAGCACAAGGTTCAAAAGTGCAGGCGTGACGTACGTCTCGATGAGCGCGGCCACCAGCAGCAGCGGCACAGAGAATGTCAAAAAGACGCGGATGCAGTCCAGCACACGGCGGAAAAAGGGCGTATCGCTCTTTTTGAGGATCCGTTCCGTCCCCGTGCGGCAGATGAGAAGGCCCAGTGCGCAGGATAAGATCAGCGCGGACAGCTCAAAAATGCCGTGGGGCAAAACGCCGAGAACATACACACCGAGACCGATGCCCTGCTGCTGATAGATGGCGGCGAACGCGCCGAGCATCAGCGCATTCGTGCCGAGCGCGAGCGCACTGAGCGGCAGGAACGGGATGAGCCCGTAGAGCATCGAGAGGAGCGACGCCGTGATGTTGTTGAAAAACAGCGTCGCCATCATCTGCGACTGGGGAACATCGTCGGTAAGTCCCAGCTGTTCGACCTGCGCGGCGAAGTTTTGAAGCGTCTGCTGCGCCATGTCGGGGAAGAGCATCCCTGCGGCGAAGCCAAGAAGCACCAGCACGCCGAACGCGGCGGCGGTGTTCAAAAATTCCCGCTTGATGAGATCGCGCGAGAGCGTAGGGCAGAGTTCGAAGATCATGCCAGCTTGGCGATACCGGCCTTGACGCGCTTGATCGTCTCCTCACGGCCGAGGATATGGCAAATTTCGACAGCGCCGCCGGGCGTGACGAGCTTGCCCGCAACGGCGATGCGCAGCGGCCACATGAGCGTCGCATTCTTCACGCCGAGCTCTTCGGCGAACGAGACGAGCATGTCATGGATGGCATCATTCGTCCACTCGGGAAGGCTCTCGAGCTTGGGCAGGACCTTATTGAGCATGTCGAGCGAGACCTCGCTGTTGGTCTTGGACTTCTTGTTTGTGTAGAACTCAACGCCGTACTCGGGAAGAGCATCGAAGAAGTCGACCTTTTCGGGAATATCGGTGAGCTTTTCGCAGCGGGCCTGTAAGAGTGCTGCGATCTCACCGACGGAGTACGCTTCGTTCTTGACGGCCTGACGGATGTAAGGCTCGGCAACTTTACAGAATTCCTCGGGCGGGAGATTGCGCAGATAATTCGCGTTGAAATACGTCAGCTTTTCGATGTCGAAAATGGCAGGGGACTTGGAGATGCCGCCGATGTCGAACGCCCCCACCAGCTCGTCGAGCGTGAAGAACTCCTGCTCGCTCTGCTCGCCGCGCGGCGACCAGCCGAGCAGCGCCACATAGTTGAGGATGGCGGGCGTCAGGTAGCCCTGCGCCTTGAGGTCTTCATAGCTCGGGTCGCCGTTGCGTTTACTCATCTTATGCTGCGCGTCGCGCATGACGGGGGAGCAGTGCACGTAGGTCGGCACCTCCCAGCCGAAGCCCTCGTAGAGGAGGTTGTACTTCGGGGCGGAGGAGAGATATTCGCTGCCGCGCACGACATGGGTGATGCCCATGAGGTGGTCGTCGATGACGTTGGCAAAGTTGTAGGTCGGCAGACCGTCGCGCTTCAAGAGTACCTGATCGTCGAGCGTCTTATTCTCCACCGTGATGTCGCCAAAGCTTGCATCGTGGAAGGTCGTGGTGCCGTCCTTCGGGATACGCTGGCGAATGACGTAGGGCTCGCCCGCGGCGACGCGCGCCTTGGCCTCTTCGAGCGGCAGGTCGCGGCAGGGATCGTCCGCGCGGTCAAATTCGCCGCTGTCCTCCTCGCTCTCGGCCTTTTCGCAGAAGCAGTAGTAGGCGTGGCCGCGCTCGACTAAAAGCTCGGCGTACCTGCCGTAGGTGTCGCGGCGCTCGCTCTGGATATACGGGGCGACGGGGCCGCCGACGTCGGGGCCTTCATCGTGGGAAAGGCCGCATTCCGCCATCGTGCGGTAGATGACGTCCGTTGCGCCCTCAACGAGACGCCCCTGGTCGGTATCCTCGATGCGGAGAATGAACGTGCCGTTTGCGTGGCGGGCGATCAGATAGGTGTAGAGCGCGGTGCGCAGGTTGCCCACGTGCATATAGCCCGTGGGGGAGGGAGCGAAGCGCGTGCGCACCTTACCGTGCGGGATCTTCGCTTCCATTTCCTCAAAATACTTCATGTCGATGGACATAGATGACCTCCTGAAGTGGAATCAAAATAAAGCTAATTTATTACACCATATTTTGACCGAAAAGTCAACGAACGCACGACGCTCTTTTTCACCGGAATATGCTTGTATTTTGAAAAGGGGTATGGTAACATAACAAATTGGGTCGATAGCTGCGCCAAAACGGCGCAATTCGAGATAAAATGAGAAAAACAAACAGATCGGAGAAAAAACGATGGAAAACATGGAAAACGCGGCGCGCAAGAAAGTGATGCTGTCCGGCATTCAGCCCAGCGGCGATCTGACCCTCGGGTCCTACCTCGGCGCGATCAAGAACTGGGCGGAGCGCGACGAGGAATTTGACAACTACTACTTCATGGCCGATATGCACTCGATCACCGTGCGTCAGGACCCTGCGGCGCTGCGCCGCCGCACGCTCGAGCAGCTGGCGCAGTACATCGCCTGCGGCTTGGACCCCGAGAAGAACACGCTGTTCATCCAGTCCCACGTGCCGCAGCACGCCGAGCTCGGCTGGGTCCTGAACTGCTATACGATGTTCGGCGAGCTCTCGCGCATGACGCAGTTTAAGGACAAGTCCGCCAAGAACAGCGAGAACATCAACGGCGGTCTCTTCACCTATCCTGCGCTGATGGCGGCGGATATCCTG
>ERZ506950.730-NODE-730-length-17193-cov-3.755747_pt1 | contig 17193 bp, 14 predicted proteins | sample MGYA00512897_ERZ506950 | MGnify/ENA metagenome assembly ERZ506950
CGTCTGGTTTTTCCCGCCCTGCGGCGCTTCCCCATGAGCCGCCGCCTGCTGGCTGGCTGCTGCCCGCGGACTGCTCCCGGCCTGCTTCCCTGGTTCCAGAGCCGTTTTTCTCAGTTTCTGCGCTGTTCTTCTCAGCCCCCGCGCCTTCCTTCTCAGTCCCTTGGGCCTGCTCCGTTTTCTGAGCAGCCTTATCCTGGTCCGCTGTCTGGCTGCATCCCGTTATCTGCAAAGCCAGGAAAAGGGCCAGACAAATGCCCGAAACACTCCTTTTCACTGCCTTTTTATCTCTGTAAAATTGTTCTTTTCTCATGTGTTATTCCTCCCCTTTCAACTAATGGAATAGACAAAAACCCAGAGAATGCCGCTTGTGTCATTCTCTGGGTTTTACTCTAACATAATTATTATTTTCTGTCCACCCGGCTTTATGGGGTTTGTATGAAAGTTTTATTAAGCTTTCATGAAGATGCCTGCTACACTTCATCTACCACGGGAACCACTTCCCGCTCGCTGTAGTGGTGTGCTTCCTCAAGCATCATATCCTTTACCTTCATAAGCCTTGTCTGGGAGCTTCGCTCATTCTCATCCAGCTTCATGGTGATATAGCGGATGTTTGACTGGGTATCGGGAATCATCACATGCTCCAGCGCGTTTACACGGCGGCGGGTCTTTTCAATCTCCGCTGCCATGAGCTGGCAGGATTTTTCGCACTCAGCCAGACGCAGCATGTCAGGCAGTAAATCTGCCAGACTCTTTACCGCATCATCCAGGTCACTGGAAGTAAATGCAAAGCCGTAGGAATAGATGTCGTTAGGGTCTGAAGTCCTGGTCTTATACTTGAACACAGGAATCTCCACACTCATGACGTTCTTTGTCTCAGTTTCCAGATAGACCTCCTGCTTGGGAGCCATCAGGGCTACGTTCAGGGCCTCATCTGTCATGCCGGAACGTGCCAGCACGAAATTCTGGTTAGCCGCAGCGATGCCTGCCTCCACCTTCTCGCGGAGGGCCTTGTTCTCACGCACCAGGTCCAGGAACTGACGCATCAATTCATCCCGCTTGTCTTTCAGAAGCTTGTGCCCGCGAATGGCTGTTGCCAGCTTTTTCTTAAGGCGGGTAAGCTCCATACGGGTGGGATTTACATGTTTTGCACCCATGTTATGTCAACTTCCTTTCTGCCGGCCGGAAACCGGGGCGCATATCCCTGCCGCACATGGCGGCGGGGCTGCACACCCTGGCTGTCCCTGCCGGGCTGTGACTGCCAGTTATTTTGCTTCGTAATATAAATCAAGGAATTTGTCCTTAATACGTTTCAGCTCGCTCCTTGGGAGGATGCGCAGAAGCTTCCAGCCGATTTCCATGGTCTCTTCGATATCACGGTCAGCATAGTAGCCCTGGGATACATACTCCTTCTCGAACTCGTCAGCAAACTTGGCATACAGCTTATCCATATCAGTCAGGGCTGCCTCGCCCAGAATGATCATCAGTTCCTTTGCGTCCTTACCACGGGCATAGGCTGCAAAGAGCTGGTTCATAACGTCTGCATGGTCTGCGCGTGTCTTGCCTTCACCGATACCCTTATCCTTAAGACGGGACAGGGATGGCAGTACATCAATTGGAGGTGTTACATTCTTACGGTACAGCTCACGGCTCAGGATAATCTGTCCCTCAGTGATGTAGCCTGTAAGGTCAGGAATAGGATGTGTCTTATCATCCTCAGGCATGGTAAGAATGGGAATCATGGTGATGGATCCGTTCTTGCCCTTCTGACGTCCGGCTCTCTCATACAGGGAAGCCAGGTCAGTGTACATATATCCGGGATAACCGCGGCGTCCGGGAACTTCCTTACGGGCTGCGGAAATCTCACGCAGTGAATCTGCATAGTTTGTAATATCAGTCAGGATAACCAGTACGTGCATGTTCTTTTCAAATGCCAGGTACTCTGCTGCTGTCAGCGCCATACGCGGAGTCGCGATACGCTCTACGGCAGGGTCGTTTGCCAGGTTGATGAACATGACGCTTCGGTCGATAGCGCCTGTCTCACGGAAGCTCTCCATAAAGAAGTTAGCCTCCTCAAAGGTGATACCCATGGCTGCAAACACAACGGCGAAGGACTCGTCGGTGCCGCGCACCTTTGCCTGACGCGCAATCTGGGCAGCCAGGTTGGCGTGCGGAAGACCGGATGCCGAGAAAATAGGCAGCTTCTGTCCGCGGACCAGGGTGTTCAGACCATCTATGGCGGAAACGCCGGTCTGGATAAACTCCTCAGGATAGCTTCTGGCTGCCGGGTTCATAGGCAGGCCGTTGATATCCATACGCTTCTCAGGCAGGATGTCGGGACCGCCGTCAATGGGCTTGCCCATGCCGTCAAACATACGGCTGAGCATATCCTCAGACACGCCTAACTCCATGGTACGTCCTAAGAAACGCACCTTACTGGAGTCCAGGTTGATACCTGTAGACGCCTCGTACAGCTGTACCATGGCATTGCCGCCGTCTATCTCCAGTACCTTGCAGCGGCGTCTCTCGCCGTTAACCAGCTCGATTTCTCCCATCTCATCGTAGGTTACTCCCTGTACGCCGCGGACCAGCATAATAGGACCTGCTACCTCTTCAATTGTTCTATATTCCTTGGGCATTAGAAGTCCTCCTTTCTGCTCATCTCACTGTAAATCTCTGACTCCAGGGTCTTGATGACATCCTCGTAAACCTTATCCAGGTCAGCTTCCTCTGTATATTTGAAACGGCCAATGGCCTCACGCACAGGAAGGCTTACAAGACGCTCAATATTCACGCCCTGTGCCAGAGCCTCTCCTGCCTTGTCATAGTATGCCATCATCAGCATCATCATCATGTGCTGTTTCTTTAAGGACGTAAATGTATCAATCTCATGGAAGGCGTTCTGGTGAAGGAAGTCCTCACGGATGGAACGGGCCGCTTCCAGTTTCAGACGGTCAGGCGCAGATAATGCATCCATACCTACCAGCTGTACGATTTCATTCAGCTCAGACTCTTCCTGCAGCAGCCGCATGAGACGCGCGCGCAGCTCGGTCCAGTCGCTCTCCACCTCTGCGTTAAACCATTTTTCCATGGTGTCCACATACAGGGAATAGCTGGTCAGCCAGTTGATGGCCGGGAAGTGTCTCTTATATGCCAGGTCGGCATCCAGGGACCAGAATACCTTTACGATACGCAGGGTAGCCTGTGTAACCGGCTCGGAAATATCGCCGCCTGCAGGGGATACTGCTCCGATAACGGAAAGAGCGCCCTCGCGGTTGTCCTGGCCCAGGGAGATAACACGGCCGGCACGCTCGTAGAACTGTGCCAGACGGGAACCCAGGTATGCGGGGTAACCTTCCTCACCAGGCATCTCCTCCAGACGTCCTGACATCTCACGAAGAGCCTCGGCCCAACGTGATGTGGAGTCTGCCATCAGGGCTACGGAGTAACCCATGTCGCGGAAATACTCTGCAATGGTGATACCTGTATAGATAGATGCCTCACGGGCAGCAACAGGCATGTCGGAGGTATTGGCAATCAGCACAGTACGCTCCATCAAAGACTTGCCTGTCTTTGGATCCTTCAGTTCCGGGAACTCGTTCAGAACGTCCGTCATCTCGTTTCCACGCTCGCCGCAGCCAATGTAAACCACGATGTCCGCGTCAGCCCACTTAGCCAGCTGATGCTGTACAACCGTTTTACCGGACCCGAAAGGTCCCGGAACAGCCGCAACACCGCCCTTTGCGATTGGGAACAGACAGTCAATAACACGCTGTCCTGTTACAAGAGGCATATCCGGGGACAGCTTTCTCTGATAGGGACGGCCCTTACGTACAGGCCACTTCTGCATCAGTGAAACAGGATGCTCCTGTCCCTTCTCGTCTGTCACAACAGCCACTGTATCGGTAACCGTATACTCTCCGCCGCTGATATAGGTAAGAGTGCCGCTTACGCCAACCGGAATCATGATTTTCTGCTGTACCACCTCGGTCTCCTGAACCGTACCGATGATGTCGCCGCCGCCTACCTTGTCGCCCGCATTTGCAGCGGGTACGAAGGTCCACTTCTTCTCACGCTTCAGGGAGGGAACCTCCACGCCGCGGTTCAAAAGGTTTCCGCCTGTTTTCTCCATAATGGCATCCAGGGGACGCTGGATACCGTCGTATATACTTCCAATCAGGCCAGGCCCCAGCTCCACGCTCATGGGTACGCCTGTGGATTCCACCGGCTCCCCGGGTCCCAGTCCGGATGTCTCCTCGTATACCTGGACGGAAGCCTTATCGCCATGAATCTCTATAATTTCGCCAATCAGACGCTGCTCGCTGACTCGAACCACGTCGAACATGTTCGCGTCGCGCATGCCTTCTGCGATGACCAGCGGACCGGCTACTTTTTTAATTACGCCTTTGCTCATCTTTTACCTCCATTGTTATTGCCCATTAAATATAATATCCGAGCCAACTGCCTGCTCCACTGACTTCTTAACTGCCAGGATACCTTTTCCCGTATTGCCTGATATGCCGGGAATCAGTATAATGGCCGGAAGGCCAGCCTCACGGTAGCGGTTGATCTCCGGTTCAATCTGGGCGGCCAGGGCCTCTGTAATGTAAATTACTGCATAGCCGCTTTCTGCCAGATCCTTAACCTTCTTTCCTGCCTCCGCCGGGTCTGTCAAAGGAAATGGTTCCAGACCCAGGCTGGCGAAACCGTAGATACTGTCCCGGTCGCCCATAACTGCAATCTTATACATACATCTCCCTTATCCTTTCCCGGATGGACTCCTCGGGAAGATGGTTTAATTTCCCGGAAAGCACAATCCGAACTGATTTAATCTCGTTCTCCCGTGCCAGAATATAAGCTGCCAGCGGACCCAGACCAAAGGCGCTGTACTGCTGGGGCTTAATCTTACGAATCAGCAGATTGTCGCACCACCGCTCAAAAGCTGAAGGTGAACGCCGCAATTCTTCCACTGCATCTGCATAGGCCGTGGTTTCCAGGTAGGATCCGATGGAATCCACGCCTTCTATGGCTGCCTGAGCCAGACGGGCAACGTTGATGCTGCCGCATGGCGCCAGCGCCTGTTCCAGAAATACCCTGTCCTTGCCGGTACGGGATGCCCGCACCGCCGTCTTTATATCTGCCGCCGCAACGGTCAGCTCCGCATAGAGTTCCAGGAACTCATTGCCGGAGGATTTGCCGGCTGCGCAGATTGCATCCAGGGCTGCTTTGTCGATTATGATATCGCAGAGCTGTCCGTCCTGGGTGTGAAGGAGAGCCTTGTAGGCTTCCTCCGCAGGTGTTCTCATGGCCGCCGGAAGATTCTGGAATTCCCTGGTCTGAACTGCTTCACGTATGAGCTTCACATCCACAGTCCCCTGCTCCATAAAGATGCCCGGGTATTCATCACCCATGCGGACCTCCTTGATGGCTGCCTTCAGATTGTGGTAGTCGTTGGCGTACAGGAATACATCAAATACCGACATATCCTTCACCAGCTCATTAATCAGCTCCCAGGTCTTCCTCTTCTCAATGGCCAGGATATCTCCGGCATTTGTGACGCCGTCCTCTCCCCAGCCCTTCTCCATAAGAAGCTGGATACACTCGTCATAGTCTTTTGCAGCCGTCAGCTGCTCTAAAAATGCACCGGATAGCAGGGACAATTCTTTGGAACGGATGCGGGCTACTGCATAAACATACTGTTTGTCTGCCATTTAATTAGTTCCTCCCTACGTTCATGAAAACAGAATCTCCTGCACTTTATCCTGTAATACCTCATGGGCCGCGTCGAAGAGAGCGTCAATGGAACAGTTCTCCTCAATTCCTCCATAAGTAAGCACAAAACCGCCGTCTATATCCCGGGTGTCTCCGGATATGCGCAGCACTGCCCCCTTGTCCTTAAGAGCGGCATTTAACCTGTCCTCAAAGCCTTCGGGCAGGCGTTCCAAGTCCTTCTTTGAAAACAGGAGCTCGCCTTCGCCGGTCTGTGCGGATTTAACTGCAAGTTTCAGAATCATATCAAAGTAGGCACCGGTCTCAAGCCCCTTGAGTTCAGCCTTAGCCATCCCAATGGTTGCGCCGATGAGTCTCTGCTTTTCAGCCAGAACAGCACCCCTCTTCTTAAGTTCGGCTGCCGTGCGTCCTCTTTCCAGAATGTTGGCTACCGCCTGTTTGGAGCGCCTCTCAATATCAACGCACTCCCTCTCTGCATCCGCACGGGCCTGTGCCAGAATCTCATCTGCCTTGGAACGGGCTTCCGCCCTGGTGCGTTCCGCTGCTTTCTGGGACTCTTCTTTAATCTGGCTGATGATCTTATCTAATCCCGCCATGCCATGTTCTCCTTTCCTTAAGTCACCTTATTTGGTATGCTGATTAAATGTTAAGTCCCGCAATACCAAAGATGGAAAGGATGGAGATCAGCAGTGCCAGGATGGCGTAAGTCTCAACCATGGCCGGGAAAATCATAGCTTTACCAAACTGCTCAGGTCTCTTGGCAACCAGGCCGATACTCGCTGCTGCCGCCTTGCCCTGTGATGCGCCGGAAATCCAGCCCACAATGCCCATAGGAAGGCATGCTGCCAGGTATAAAGCGCCCTTTACTAAAGAAAGGTCAGCGCTTCCGCCCATAATACCAATCTGTGTCAGTGTGATGAATGCAATCAGCAGTCCGTATATACCCTGTGTACCGGGAAGCAGCTGTAAAACCAGAACCTTACTGAACTTGTTAGGATCCTCTGTAACAACTCCGGCCGCAGCCTGACCTGCAATACCTACTCCAATAGCAGAACCTACTCCTGCAAAAAGCGCTGCGATTGCAGCTCCTAATAATGCTAAAGCAACTCCCATATTTCCCATAACTAAATGTCCTCCTTGACTTTATAATATTTGGTGTGAACGGCAAAGGGCTCAAATTTCCTTCCGCCGCCTTCATAAAACTTTCCAAAAAACTCTACATACTGCAGACGGTTAGTATGGACATATGCGCCCAGGGCATTGATTGCCAGGTTCAGGCTGTGTCCGATTACGAATACCAGTATGAATATGATTGCTCCCGGAATGGAAGCGCCCATCATACTTCCCATCTTGTTAAATACTGTGGATATAACGCTGGTAGCCAGACCCAGGGCCAGAAGTCTGGAATAGGACAGGATGTCGCTCAGGTATGAGCTCACTCCGTATGCCCCGTAAAGGCCCTTAAGTATCCTCTTAACCCAGTTTTTGGACTCCCGTCCGCTGGTAAGTACAATACCCACAAAACCAATGGCTGCCGCGTAAGCAGCTACAGTACCCGCAACTGCCGGAAGCGTAAAGGTAAGACCCAGCATCTCGGTAAACATAGGCATGGTCAGCAGATAAACAATGCCGCCGCCAACCAGCATATACCAGAATATGGCGTCATATATACCGTCAGCCAGGCTGCCGTTCTTCACACAGGAGTAGAATTTGATTCCAAGTCCTATGAAAAGGTGAAGAATACCAAGTCCGAACGCAAATACCAGAAGCTTCATAGGAAGGCTTACCGGCTCAAACCAGAGAGGAGCAAGCCTGATATCCGGCCGGTTGAAGAATGTGGTCGCGATAACATTAACCGCATCTCCGAAAAAGCTGCCGAACATAAAGCCCCAGAATGTTGTGGAGATACCACAGTACATGAACATCTTCATGAACTTCTTCATTCCGGCTTCCATGTTCTTGAATTTGGTAAGGCAGTACGCGGTACCTGCCACCATAATAAGACCGTAAGCCGCGTCCGAGAGCATGAGCCCGAACTGTACATAGTAGAACAATGCCACTATCATGGACGGGTCAATCTCGCCCTTGGAAGGAACGCTGTAGCTCTCAATAACGCCCTCCACCGGTTCTGCGAACTTATTGTTGTGGAGCAGAATTGGTACATCCTCCTCATCACCCGGTTCCGTGTACTCTACAACCACCTCATATTTTTCCTGAAGCAGCTTCTCAAGCTTTGGAGCCGCGTTCTCAGGTACGTATCCGGTTATAAAGAATACGCGTCTTGACTGGGCCAGGCCGTTTAACACACCGTATTTCTCAGCACGCATGGTATAGTAATCCATAACGAACTTTATGAGTTCCCGGTCCGGAGCCATCTCCGCCACAGCCTTTTCCGCTTTCTCAATCTCCGCCTTTTCCTTTGCAAGCTCTTCTTCCAGCTGCTGCTGGCGTTTCGCAGGCACTGCTGAGCTCAGGGGCGGTTTTACAAAATTCATTTTTTTCAGAGCGTCCTCCACTGCTTCCGCATCCGGTTTCGCGCAGACAATGAAAAGACAGGTCTGCTCCTTGGATGCACTTACAATGGTCACGTCAATTGTCTCTGCCTGAGGTGCCAGCTCCCCAAGCTGCTCTGTTACCTGTTCCAGGCTAATCTCATCCTGGATAGAACCGATAAATGCCGCAGTTTTCTTAGTTCCCTTAAAATCAAGGGGCAGGTCAAAGGATCTCCATGGCACCAGTGCTTCCATTTGCTGTTCCAGCTTCGGAACCGCGGCACTGTGCTCGCCTATCTGCTTAGCAAGTTCCTGTAAGCGGTAGGCTTTTTTCATGACCATGTCGTGTTTGCCTGCATTGGCCTCATATTCGTCCAGGGAAAGTACTTCCCTGCCTTCGAACGAGGACAGCATGCCCTTCTCCTCAGGCGCGTACCTGTCCAGAATATTAATGGCCTGCTCTGCTATATTGGCATTTCGTTCAAATACGGTTTTGGAAGACGTCACGTCCATTCTGCCGAACATGTCATCTTCCTGCAGCACATTGCTGATTTCAAGTACCCCTTGGCGCTGCAAAAGCTCAAGGGTGCCCTTGCGATCCTTTTTCAGACCGCATATCAGCACTTTTTTCATAGGCACTACTGCCAACCTTAAGCGCCTCCCTTCCTATAGCAGTTCTGATAAGATAACTTCAACTGCCTTTTGTTGTTTCTCAGCTACAGCTTTCTGCAATGCTTCCAAATCCTTGCCTTCCTCGGCGCCGGCTGCCTGCATCATCTGCTCGCTCTGAGCCTTGGCATCCTCCTCGGCCCCCACTGCGCTTTCTCTGGCAGATTTCGTCATCTCTGCCTTCATCTGCGCCGCCTGAGCCTTTGCCTCTGCCACAATTGCCTCCGCCTCTTTTACAGCTTCCTTCTCGGCTGCTTCCGCGGCCGTTTCTGCCTGACGGATTGCGTCAATCGTCTCCTGGGCCAATCCAAATCCCCCTTTCTGTACCGGAATCCCGTTAGCTATCCTGCCGGAATATATGGTTAGTTTGCGCAGATATGCCTCCGGGAATACGATGGACCATACGTTTGTGTTGCAAAATGACAACTTATCCAGTATTTGTCCATAGCTTTCCTATTATTTTTGTACAATATGAATAGATTATAACCCATGCATAAAAATTTATCAATCCACTTTCTCAATATTTCATGAAAAAATTTTAGACTTTCTAAATATTTTTGTACAGCATACAAAAAACTTCTATCCATATCTTAATAGCTGCCCCCTTAAACATCACATCCGGCGGGACCTATTTGTTACATTAATAACAAATTTTTTTATTAAAATAGGCTGCAGTCCCAACGCCTTCCATCTGCGTCATAAGCTACAGCCTATTTAATAACATCATAACATTTTATCCTGTTATTTGAAACAGTAATTTTTTAACATCTTTTTAACGCCCGGCCATTGCCGCCAATTTCAGGCTAATCCGCAATAATCATCCGTTTCTTACCGCCGCCGTTCATCAGGCTGTAGTATGCGGGAAGCATAAGCAGCGAAAGAATGGTGGATGCGGTCAGGCCGCCGATATTAACAAGAGCAAGGCCCTGTGTGGTGGAACCGCTGTCGCCCAGAGCAAGGGCCATGGGTACCATGGACACAACCGTGGTCAGGGTGGTCATGAGAATAGGTCTCAGCCGGGTAGCCCCCGCCTCCACCAGGGCGGTATTTAAATCCATCTCTCTGCGGTACTGGTTCACCGTATCCACATAGAGAATACCGTTGTTAACAACCGTACCAACCAGCATCAGGAATCCCAGAAGGGACGTCATGCTGATGGCGCTGTCTGCCAGCCACAGGAGCCCGAACGCGCCTATGAGACAGAACGGGATGGTGGTCATTACCATGATTGAGAACTTGGGTGACTCGAACTGGGCCGCCATGACCACGAATACCAGGAAGATCGCCAGGGCAATGGCCTGGAACAGAGCCGTAAACTCCTCTGTCATGGATTCATCCATCTGGCTCTGGGCAATGGTCACATTGGCGTTGTCACTTACAACCGGCTGCACCACCTCGCTTAAAAGCCGGCTCTTTGTGTTTTTATCTGAATTCTCGGTATAGATACCGCTTATGGTGGCACGGTACTGCTTATCCTGCCTGGTGATGGATGCCGGGCTGTCTGCAAAGTGAATGTCAGCCACATCTGTCAGAGCCACGGAGCTGCCCTTAGGCGTCTGGAGGGTAATTGTCTCAATCTGATCCAGGGTCTTATAGCGCTCCTTAGGATACTCTACCTTTACATCAATATCATTTCCGTCAATATTAAGGGAGGTGGGAGTGGTGCCGCTGAGCATGTTGTTCAGGGTACCGCCAATCTGGGCCGGCGTCAGTCCTGCTGCCCTTGCCTTGATGGGATTCACCGTCACCTTGACAACTGAGGCCGCGTTCTCCAGGTCGGAATGGACCTTGGTCAGCTCCGGACGTTTGCTTAAGTTTTCTGCCAACTGGTCGCTGACCGCCTTCAGGTCATCGTAATTTGTACTCTGAAGGTCCACGGAGTATTCATCATCCGAACCCATCATGGCGCTGACCTGTGAGTAGGCTTCCACTGTTATATTGGTATCAGAGATTCCGCCCAGCTGCTGCTTCCAGAGGCGGACCACCTCATCCGTCTCCATCTTCCTGTCCTTCTTAAGGTAAACAGTGATGTTGGGATCCGAGCTCATGCTCAGTCCTGAACTTCCGGCCAGAGTAATGTAGGATTCCACATCCCCCTGCTGGGAGATAATATCCTCTATCTGCTTCATGATATTATCCACTTTATCAATGGTCATACCCGGCTTCACTTCCGCGGTAATGGATATCTGGCCCTGGTCATCCTCAGCCATCATCTCCACACGCAGGAACTTTGCTATGAAGAAGGAGAACAGAAGGAGCGCTACAGATGCCAGCATGACAAGTCCCCTCTTGTTCAGAAGCTTTGTCATGATTCCCCTGTAGGCTTCCTGCATCTTTTCAACAGGTCTGGACAGGGGAGCTGTCTTTTTCTCCACCGGCTTGTAAATCATATAGCACAGAGGCACCACCGTGATAGCCGATATAAGGGATGCCGTCATACAGAACACAATGGTAAAGCCCAGAGGCCGGAACATCTGCCCAGTCATACCGCCCAACATGGCCAGCGGAAGGAATACCACGCAGGTGGTCAGCGTGGAACCGATAACTGACTGGTACACCACGCCCGTACCGTTTAGGGCCGCCTTGGAAAATTCCCGGAATCCTGTGTCATCCGTGGCCCTGAAACAGCTCTCAAGCACAACAGTGGAGTTATCCACCATCATACCGACGCCCAGCACCAGGGCGCTCAGGGTAATAACATTAAGGCTAAAGCCCATGAGCTGCATCAGTATGAGAGACGACAGGATGGATACGGGTATGGAGCTGCCTACAATCATAGACGCCTTCAGGTCCCCGAAGAACAGCCAAATGATGACCATGGAAATGATAATGGCCAGTACCATTGTCTCGATAACAGAGCTCAGGGACGACATGATGGAATCCTTGTCATCATCTACTATGGTAATCTGCAGGCTTGGATCCTTGGCGGTAAGCTCATTCACCACCCGCTTTACATCTTTTGAGACATTCAGAGTGGCGGCGTCCTGCTGCTTGCTGACAGTCAGGGCCACGATATCCTCGGGAAGTCCGTTCTCAGCCTTATAACGTGCAATACTTTCCACATCATCCGCGCCCATATATACCTTGGCCACATCGCTCAGGTATACGGTCTGGCCGCCGGATACGGTCAGCGGAATATCATTGAGACTGTCCATGGTCTCAAAGGGCTGCTCGGTTGACACAGACAGCTTCTGGTCACCCACCTGCGTATCTCCTGCCGGATAAGTGATATCCGATCCCGCAATATCGCTGGCAATAGAGCTCATGGATACGCCGTACTGTTTCAGCTTCTCCGGCATCAGCTCCACCTTGATATATTTCTGGAGACCGCCGGTGATGGAAACCTCGGCCGCCGTTGACAGCTTCTCAAATTCAGGTACAACCTCATTGTTCACATAATTGTAGAGGTCGTCGTCCTCCCCATGGCTGACTGCCATGATCACATTTGGCTTCAGGCTGGTATTCAGCTCCAGCATGATGGGGTCATCCGCATCATCCGGAAGCTCTGCCTTAGCCAGGTCCATCTGCTTCTTCAGGTCATCATATGCATCGTTCATGTCAGTGCCATACTTGTATTTCAGCATGACGATGGACATGTTCTCCTTTGACTGGGAGGATATGGTATCCAGACCGCTCAGGGTACTGGCCCTGTCCTCGATCGGTTTCGTAACCAGCTCGCTGACGTCGTCAGGGCTGGCGCCGGAGTAAACGGTCATCACAATCATCATGGACATGTTCATGTCCGGCATCAGCTCCAGCGGTGATTTCATCACCGAGGACAAACCGAACACAATCAGACACAGGATTGCAAGAACCGTACTGACCGGCCTTTTTAAGACAAGTTTTGTTAAGCCCATTTTCCTGCCTCCTTCTATTGTGCCTGACTCTGGTCTGCGGCCGGACTTTCAGCTTTGTCTGTCTGATCGGTTTCCTGGATGACCTGCATCTTTATCTGGGCATCGGTTTCCGTTCCATTCATCTCAATGGTTGCCGGCACCTCGGTCTCCAGTGTCACCTTGGTCCCCTCCTTTAATTCGGAGGTCCAGGTGGTGAGGATCCGGTCATCCAGGGTAATGCCTGAAAGCACCGCAATATTCTCACTGTCATAGATGCCCACTTCCACCGGCACCTCGTGGATGATGCCGCTGTCATAAGTATATACATAGGCATCGCCTGATTTATAATATACACAGTTATTTGGAATCAGAATGGCATTTCTGGCAGATGCGGAAGGCACCCGCAGCTCCACACTGGTTCCGGCCGCCATGGTCTCATTGTCATCCACAGACGCCTTTATCTTGAACAGGCCGACGGATGCCTCAGCCATGTTGCTGACTTCAATGACATTGCCGCCGTATTCTGTTCCCTCCTTGATGACCGTGATGGGGTCACCTGCGTTCAGATGATTCTTAACCTTCTCGGTTACATAGAAAGTTACATTGTTGCCGCTGTCGCCTGCGATGACGCAGAGCTGGTTAGAGTTTCCAACCGTGTCATGTACCTCCACATTAAGCTGTTCCACCCGTCCGTTTATGGGTGACGTCACATGGCTGAATTCCATCTGGTTTTCATATGCAATCTTGGCGGACTCATACTGAAGTCTCTTGGCCTCAGCAGCGGTCTGATATCCCTCAAACTCTTTATCAGATACAAAGCCTGAAGCATGAAGCGGGGCCATACGGGCCAGGGTAGACTGGGCGTCATCCCACGCCACCTTTGCCGCGTCCATGGAGTTTTTGGATGTATCCACCTGTTTTGTATCGATCTCTAACAGCACCTGTCCTGCCTCAACCACATCCCCGGCCTTCACGTTGACAGCTGTCACGTCGCCTCCTGCCTTGGGATATATGTACACAATATCGGCCGGCTCAATGGTGCCTACCAGGTCTGTTGTCAGTAATATGTCGCCCATATGCGGCGTCTGCACCGTTACCACCGGATCCGGGGTAGGGACAACAGGCTCTTCCTTCTTGAAAACTCGGGCAATCACAATGACTGCTATAATTACAATCACGATTCCCCAGATAATGCGCGTCCTTGCCTTTTTCATCTTCTCCTCTTTCCTTTCATGTCCTTTTTAGTATGAGAATCTGTCATAGCGCCGGCGCTGTCCTTAGAGGGAATACAGCGCCAGAAAAAAACAAGGGAAATGAGCTGCCTTGGTCCACAGCCCTTCCCCAAATTACGGCTTCTTTCTTTTTTACCACCATCTTGTATTTTAGACAGTTGCCCCCCTTTTTGTCTAACACCAAAATGCGGATAATTAACAACACATTGTTGTTAATTATAATTATTTTTCAAAAATTTAATAAAACTTTCAAGTCTTTTCTCATTTTCTTTACGCCATACAATGATTACACTGGCGTGAGCCTGGCTATTGGAGTTGGGCATGGGATGCATGACCAGCCGTTCCCCGTAGTTATGATAGAACTCCTTAAAGCCGATATGAATCCCTTCATTGGCAATAATTGCCAGCTCCAGGCTGTTGACATTTTCATAATACCGTGCCTTCTGAAGGACGTGTTCCTGCTTGGCAATCAGTTCAAACAGCCGCAACTCGGCGCCGGCAAAAAAATTCTTGAAGAGACAGAGCATGGTCTCTCCCTTAAAATCCTCCATGACCACATCTTCCTTCTGAGCCAGGGGATTTTTCTTGGACATGACATAGTATAAGGGCAGTTTTTTTATAACCATCAGGCCGCACTTCTCTTTAAGCTGCTCGTAGGAGGGGGTAAATGTTACCGTCATCATCAAATCCGGATTCCCGTTGGTTATATCTTTTATATTGGTGAATTCGTTGATTTCAAACTCTACCTCCGGGTCAAAGGCCATATAATCAGCCAGTATGTTGCCGGCCATCTCTATGATACCGCTCATTCCCACCACGGACAGGTTAATCCGGCGTTTGGCCCTCTCCCCTTCCTCCCTGGCCATATCCACGGAGTCATATATCTCCTTGGGAATATCTTTCCAGCGCCATAACAGAAGCTCCCCGCTGCGGGTCAGCCTTACATCCCTGGTGGTCCTGTCAAAAAGGCGCAGCTCCAGCTCCTTTTCCAGAGACGCTATCTGGCGGCTCAGCCCCTGCTGCGATATATACAGATGGTTGGCCGCCTCCGTAAAATTAAGGGTCCTGGCTGCTTCCAGGAAACATTCAATCTGATGGATGGTCATGGATATACTCCTTTTGTATGCATTTCAGTATAGTTATATGCTATCCGCCGTTTCCTGATCCTCGGCGTCCTGATCCTCGGCGTCCGGCTCTGCCCCGCCCAGATTCAGAACCGCCGACGGGTCCAGGGCATCCCTCAGGGCATCGCCCACAAAATTGATGGCAACCACCAGGACCACTATCAGGAGTCCGGGCGGAATCCAGAGCCAGGGCTGCTTTGTCAGCACGGTCAGGGACTGGGCGCTGTTCAGCATATTGCCCAGGCTGGCAGTGGGCGGCTGCACTCCCATTCCAAGGAAGCTTAAGGAAGCCTCATCCAGCATGGACAGTGCCATGACCGAGGTGGCGTACACCAGAATGGGCGCAACGGTATTGGGAAGTATCTCTGAAAACAGGATATGTCTGGCAGGCATCCCGGCCACTATGCTGCTCTTGACAAAATTAGTCTCCCGCAGGCTCAGCACATTGCCCCTCACCAGCCGGGCAATGCCGGGCCAGTCCACAAATCCGAGAATCAGTATGATGCTCCAGAGCCCCGGTTCAAAGATGGCTGCCGCCACCAGCACCAGAAGTATATACGGAAAGGACATGACCATGTCTGTAAAACGCATGATGGCTATGTCCAGCCAGCCTCCGAAGTATCCCCCCAGCAGCCCCAGGCTGACTCCTATGGCCGTGGATATGGCTGTGGCCAGCACGCCCACCAGCAGGGATATACGTGTTGCGTATAAAAGGCGGGAAAACATGTCCCGTCCAATCTGGTCCGTTCCCAGCAGGAACCCGGCGCCTGGCGGGGCGCCGAAGGGCCCTGCGATGGCGTCCGGGTCATAGGGCGCTATGACGGGCGCCAGAATGGCCGCCGCGCAGATAACTGCCAGCACCACCAGACTGATACAGGCCAGGCGGTGGTGGAGAAACCGCCGCCTTACGGTCTGCCAGTAATTTTCTCTTCCAATGTCCCCATAAGGGTTCTTTCTGTTCATTTTCATTCTATCTATGCTTACTCCTGTCAAGTACTTGCGCCGGTCTGTCAGTCATACTGAATAGCCGGGTTTACAATGGCGTACAGAATATCCGTCACCAGGTTGGCTGCCAGCACCACCACGGCGGAAAGCAGGCAGACGCCCATGATTACCGGATAATCCCGGTTCAGAATGGCGCTCATGGTCATAAGTCCCAGCCCTGGCCAGGAAAACAGCTGCTCCACAATGACCGCGCCGCCAAACAGCACCGGAATCTGCATGCCGATAACCGTCACTATGGGCACCAAGGCATTGCGCAGGGCGTGCTTATATATGACCATCCTGCGCCCGATTCCCTTGGCCCTGGCTGTACGCAGATAGTCCTGCTGGAGGATTTCCAGCATGGCGCTGCGGATGTACCGGATATTGGTCCCTGCCATGGAGACAGACAGCACCAGCACAGGCATCACCATATGGGCCGCCACATCCGCCGCGCCGCCCGCAGTTCCCAGGGTGGTCATGCCTCCGGATGGCAGTATGCCCAGATTCACGGTAAACAGGTACACTAACAGCAGGGACAGGAAAAATCCCGGTATGCTGCTTCCGAAAAAGGAGGCTGTGACCACAGCGTAATCCCCCTTTGAATACTGGTGGATGGCGCTGTAGATCCCGGCAGGCACCGACATGATAAGACTTACTATCAGCGACACCCCCATCAGAAGGAGGGTTGGTCCCAGATGGCTTCCAATCATGGCGCTGACCGCCTCATAGGATTTCACGGAGTACCCCATGTTTCCGGAAAGAAGCTGCCCAAGCCAGATAAAGTACTGTATATAAAAGGGTTTGTCCAGTCCCATGGCCGCCTCCTTGGCAGCAATGGCTTCCTGGGAAATACGGGCTCCCTGAAGCATTTCCAGGGGACTGCCCGCAAAACACATGATGGCATAGTCAATAATGGTAATGCCAAGCAGGGTGGGAATAGCAATCAGAATACGCTTCAGTATATATTTTGTCATACCTTCCCGTCCTCCTTCTCTAATTCCTTAAACCGGATACAGGCTGTCAGGTGGCTGCTTCCGGGTGCCGCCGGTTTCAGCTCCATTTCCCCGCTCATACACTCTCCCCTGCAGTGGGGGCATCTGGGGTGGAAGGGACATCCTGAAGGCGTATT
>ERZ506950.736-NODE-736-length-17049-cov-13.406496_pt1 | contig 17049 bp, 13 predicted proteins | sample MGYA00512897_ERZ506950 | MGnify/ENA metagenome assembly ERZ506950
AAAATCACTATGGATTTTTTCTTAGGTGTCCAACTTCATTTTACAATCAACCTTTATTTTTGCTTCCAAATTTTTCTAGATGAATTCTGTTTAAAAATGAAACAGGCACAGTCAATTTTCTCAATGACTGTGCCTGTTTTATATATCCTAAAGTCTCCAAACTTTTTATAGTCCCCATAGCAACCTTTTACGAAAGAGCTTAATTTGTTTTTATTGCGGCTACTTGCCGATATGGACGAGGAAGCACCGTCCATATACAGCACATGGCCGTTGACGAAATTGGAAGTGTCGCTAGCAAGGAACGCCGCCGGACCTATAAGTTCCTCCGTGGTGCCCCCACTGCGCCGCCGGCATCCTTGCGATGATGAACTGATGGGCGAAGTTTCTCAACACTACAGGCGCAGGTATATACGGCTACGGCGGTGAATGTGAATAGAGGTCGTAGCAATGATAGCCGTTCTAAAGGTCGGGAGTGAGGGGGGAGGGGCGAGTTATACCGCTGGAGTTGCATGGAAGTGTATATGTATTTTGAAATGCCGGAAGAAAACGTGGCATTTAACAATGATGTGCAAGGGCAGCACAAGACACGATGTATCGTGTGCAGACCGAGCAGGCAGTCGTCAGCTCAACCGGAGCGTCCACGCAGGCGCGAGACGTTGAGCGCATACATTGCGACGAAAGGATGCCTGAAGACACTGGCGAAGAACATCACCAGCGCGAGTATGGAGAGTACAACATCCTGTGTAACGGTATCGGGCTGAGATACATCGAAACGCCACAGATGACTCCGCGCTGTGGGAGCGTCAGGTGTACGAAAACTGCCACTCATTCGATCAGTTCAAGCAACACCAAACATTTGGCTTCCACGATGAACTTTACTCGATTTGTTACAAACCAGGATGAAGTCTCGAACTATTACATCGCCGATTCAATTACTCTGTGTTCATATGTTCAGAAAACATCAGCCGTTTTGAAGTAAGGAATTAATATCCGAAGCAATCTTTTCTTCCGGAGCCGCCCATTCAACAAATCTGTCAACACCGTCAACATCTTCCAGCCATTGAGTCCTTCCCATGTTATCGAACATGACTCTTCCCAATGCAGATGTCTTATAATGCCCACAATTAACATCTATCGCGTACTCCATCGTCAACAAATCCCAACTAAATCTATAGCCGTTCTCTGTATATAGCTGATAGGCTACACGAACAGGATGATCCTGAGGTGCCGTTTTTTGTAATATTCCACAAGTCTCAACAAGACCAGCCTCAAACCCCAAAAACACTCTAGGGGTAGGCCACTTGTCAACAACATTTTGGGCGGCTGCAACATCACACATCACATTGTATTCTTCATGCTCATAAATGGATTTCCCTGTGATCTGTTTATTCTTTTCGCGTTGTTTCATATCCGCACAGGGGAATACGCCAGCCATCGATACAAGTCGTATTACTTTCTTCCCAACTAACTGCACACCGCTTAGAGGAGAGACTTCATCCGGTGCAGAATTCAGCAAATCGGATAGATTGTTCAGCGGACCAATTGCTACAAACTCTACACTATGTTCCTCTTGCTCTGCAAGTATCCTACGATACATTTTTACCGCTGGCTCAGGCTGGCTGTCCTTGTAACGATTTGGCATTGTCTGTGTCAAATGACGGTTGTATTTCATACAGGCTTCATCTGTTAGAAAATTCGCACCATAGTATGTGCCAATTGGAATATTCTCGTGTCCATAATACAGATTGATGGCATCAATTGTTCCAGCTCCATATGGATTAGACGTGCAGTGTCCAATTCCTAGAATCTCGCACATCCCCCGATTTGCATAGATATTCATCATTGCCAATGCAGCAACATCATCACAATCAGGACCAATGTCTGTATCAACCAAGACTTTTTTTGTACTCATCCTCTACCTCCTTACGAGTAGGCATTGCATTTTGCGCACCCTTACGCATCACTTCAATTCCAGATGCAGTATTAGCAAATGAAATAGCTTGTTCTAAAGAGACATTTTCCGCTAAACGTGTCACCAAAGCCCCTAGGAATGTATCTCCAGCACCGGTTGTATCCACAGCCTCTCGGGGGATTGTCGGAAACCTCCTAATTGGCCTATCTGGCTCCACGCATATACAGCCTTTTCCCCCCAGAGTAATTACCATACAGCCAATATCAAAGGCTTGCACAAATTTCTGCAGGGCATTTTCTGTCACTTCGCTATAGCTTTTACATCCCAGAAGAACTGCCGCTTCGTTCTCATTCGGCACAACAAGCTGAACATGGTATAGCAACTCGGTGCTAACTCCACCAATCGGAGAAGGATTAAACACAATTTTCACACCATACTTCTTGCAAAGCGCAATAGCCTCTTTTACAGTTTCATAAGGAATCTCCATCTGCAAAACACAGTAAGTCGCTTTCTCGAACAAACCCTCATACTCGTGAATATACTCCGGTGTCACCAAATTGTTTGTGGCAGGATTCACCACAATATTATTCTCGCCACGAGCCGAAACGCAAATGAAAGCAGTAGGAGCAGACCGACCTTCAACAATACGAATGTGGCTTATATCCACTCCTGCCGTCTTCATGGATTTCAGCAAAGACCGACTATCTTCATCGTCGCTCAAACACCCCAGCATAGTCACATGTCCGCCCAACTTTGATGCTGCCACAGCCTGATTTGCGCCTTTCCCACCAGGGCTCTTTTTCATAGCAGTAGCCAGCACTGTTTCTCCTGGTTGGGGAAGCTCATCAACTCGGAAGCTGACATCCATGTTAATACTACCAATTACTAAAATCATACATTGCTCCTTTCTGCCAATCAGCCCTTAATGCCGCTGGATGCAATTCCCTGCACATAGTACTTCTGAAAAGGCAAAAACAGTAGCAGGGGAAAAATAGCTGAAATGACAGAAGCCGCATACAGACAAGACCAAAGAGTAACATGTTCTGCCGTAAAATCAGACAACGCAACTTGAACCAATCTCATTTCCTTGCCATGTGCTACCAACAAAGGCCACATAAAAGAATTCCACTGATTGATAAAGGTCATCAGGCCAGCAGTAATAAACACCGGCTTGGAAACAGGAATCAAAATCCGAAAGTACACTTGACCCCAGTTCGCACCATCGATACGGGCTGCTTCGAACAGGCTCTTTGGAACTCCGACAAAGAACTGCACGAATAAAAACAACACCAATCCATCGGCAATAGTCGGTATAATCAAGCCCTGGTAAGTGTCCACCCAATCCAGACGATTTATAACCTTGTAAAGAGAAATGGCTATGGATTCAAATGGCACCATAAATGAAACAAGAGTCAGAGCAAACAGGAACTTCTTTCCCTTGAAATCAAAAAATGTAAAACCAAAAGCCGCCAATGAGTTTAATACACAGCTCAACAACACAGTAACAACTGACACAATTAGTGTGTTGAAGAGCGGACGATGAAACTTAAAATCCCGGAACACCTTGACATATGCATCAAACGTGAATTCAACTGGTACAAAAGTGTGCCACTGAAAAGGTAGAGCATACTGATAAATTTCTGTATCTGGGCGTAATGACGAAGCAATTGCCCATAACAAGGGAAAAACTGCAATTCCCGTAAGTAACAAAAGCAACGCAACTTGACCAATTCTCAGCAGTTTATTCTGTTTCATACCTCAGCTCTCCTTGTTTAACGCTACAAACTGAATGGCAACAATAATACCAACAAGTAGCAACAAAACCGTCATCAGTGCTGCCGCCCGTGTTTGGTCACCGTAAATAAAAGCAGACTTATATGCTTCATACATCAGTACATTGGTCGAACCTTGAGGTCCACCTTTGGTGATCATGTACATAGGCGCAAATAGCAACAGATTGGAAGTGGTATCTGCGATGATAACAAACGCGAGAGGGCGCTTCAACAGAGGAATTGTAATTCGAAATGTAGTAACCCAATAGGAGGCGCCATCAATCTTTGCAGATTCAAACAGCTCCTGGCTAATATCTTTAATACCCGCAAGCAAAAACATCATCCAGTATCCGCAGCCTTTCCAAGTCGCAATCATCATAATACTGGCCAACGCTTGTTTGGATCCTGTAAAAAAGGGCTGTGCTTCAAAGCCCAATTTCAACAGAAAGCTGTTAACAACGCCATTAGAAGGATTGAGCATCATGTTCCACATCATACAAGCAACTGTGATAGAGATAGCAACCGGGAGATAGTAAATTGTTCTAAACACACCAATACCGCGCATCCGAACACTTACCAACAATGCCATACCAATCGATATCACGACCTGTATTGGTGTTAAAATCAAATTAAACTTGATCGTTAACCATAGAGATTTCCAAAAGGTTTTGTCCGCAAAAATCATCTCATAGCTACGAGTAGACCACTCGCCTTTCCACAGAAAACTAGTAAACACATTTTCTAAAATCGGATATATCTTAAACAAAAGTATCAAAATAATTGTGGGAGCAATTATTAAATACGGAAAATATTTATTCCATGTCCTTTCACTGCTTTCCTTAAGCAAACAAATTCCCCTCTCTCATTATTTATTTAGGCCCCTGCCCGTAAAACTTAAAACGAGTAGGGGCCTAATACGGTTAATTATGATGCTTGATTATTTGTACTTTGCCATGATGGAATTTGCCTGTTCGACGCAGTTGTTCAAAGCTTCTTCGACGTCAGCACCATTGCTAATATCCGACAGCATTGCGTTCAAAATAGATTCGTACTCAGAATAAGCGGGAGTAACAGGTCTAGGCGCAGCAGTATTAGCCGCCTCATACGCCGCAATGCGCTGAATGCTCTTGGGATATTCTGCATACGCCTCATCAGCCATATAAGCCTCGACAACAGAAGTACGGGCGGGAACATCACCATTCATTTCCAGCCACATATCATTGCCCTCATTTAAAGTCAAATACTTAACAAAATCAGCCGCAGCTTCAGCTTTTTCACTATAGGCAGACACTCCCAGATGCCAAGAACCCGTAGGTGTAGCTACGCTATTTTCATAACCTTCAAATGCAGGACAATATGTATAGTTCCACTCAAAGCCATCTGCGTATTCCAAGTTTGCACACCAAGTACCACCAATAAAGAACAGTGTCTTGCCGGATGTAAATGTGCCTTGGTACTCTGCGGAAGTCAACCCACGTGGAGACAACCCAGACTCAAATACGTCTCTGTAGAAGGTCATAGCCTTAATCCAGCCTTCTGTATCAATAACACCTTCAACACTATAGCCATCACTGCCGATGGATGCCTCCCCCAAACTGTTAGGCAAGGACAACATCTGATAAGCAGTGTTTGCTTGCTCAAACACGATGCCATTGATCCCCTTCGTACCATCGGGATCAACAATGGCCAAAGCCTTCTCGGCCATCTCTACGAGTTCTTCCCAAGTCAAACGATTGTTGGGATCTGCTTCGGGAATTGTGATACCAGCTTCAGCTAACAGCGTCTCATTATAATATAGTGCCGCAGCGGAGGTATTCATGGGTGGTGCGTAAAAGTCTCCCTTCCAAGAACCAGCATCGATTGCAGCGGGGACGAATTCATTGATCTCATTCTCACTAAAATACTCATTTAGAGGGATGATATAGCCTTTTTCAGCATAACCAGAGGTCATTGGCACATCAACGCCAATAATATCCAAATCGCTGCTTTTTGCACTCATCTTCGCCTCCAGCGCGGGAAAATAGTTGGTGTGCTCGTAATATTCGATGTTGACTTTGACGCCAGTTTCCTCGAAGTACTTATCAGCAATGGGTCCGAGTTTATCTTCCCAAACACCAGCGCCTGTAATCATGAAGTTTAACGTTGTTTGTGCCGTTTCATTGCCGTTATCCACCGTTTTAGACTCTGCATCGCTGTTAGGAAGCGAAGTGGTCGCAGAACTTTTGCCACAGGCGCCAAACACCATGCATACGGCAAAGAGAAGGGCCAACATCACGGATAAACGCTTAGACATTTTCATAAAATTTCCTCCTTGTCAATTGAGGCGGACTGTAAAGTTAAATGAAAGTTAAGAATCTGTCAGATGTTCTGACACCATGGCTTCCTTCTTACTTTACAGCGCCATAGATGAATTGAAGATGCCATTCGACAGCACCCTCACTTTATCCAACCGATAAGCCCGCGGTGCCATCGGTTAAATACTAAATTTTTGCCACAGAATCACGGATGACCAATTCTCTTCCGAGTATAATTTCACGCGCCTCCCCAGTATACTGACCATCAATACGACTGAACAACAGCCGAAAGCTATGCCATGCGAAATCATCACTGTCATTGGTGACGCTTGTCAATGGAGGATTTGATATTTGGGAATAGACAATGTCATCCATTCCTGTTATGGATACATCTTTCGGGACTTGAATCCCCTCTTCCCGGAATGCAGCTAAAACCCCCATGGCAATCATGTCATTTGCACAGCAAATCGCCGTAGGGCGTTCCGTCAACGATGCAAAATACTTTCCAGCCTTATATCCACTATCCGCAGAAAAGCCCATCTCAAAGACCAAGCGGGAGTCCAAAGGGATCGACCACTCGGCTAAAGCCTTTAAATAACCTTTTTTTCTACTTCTCCCAATTGTAGTACTGGTGATACCTCCCGCAAAGGCAATACGACGGTGATTATTCTCCAGCAAATATGTAGTCGCCAAATAAGTACCGTATGCCCTTTCTCCATGAACGGAATCAATTTGGCACTTGTCGTAAGAATTTAATAAAACAGCAGGAATATTTAAATCTAACAATCTATTTATTATGGCTTTATCGCTACTAACAGACGCAAAAACGATACCACCTGCATATGTCTCAGCAGCAGATTCTATCGCACGAACTTCTTCATCATAATCTTCATTTGTATTGTAGAGTGTTAAAATATAACCTCGCTCAGACACATACCTTTGTAATGTTTTTGCAATATTTGAGTAGAAAGGATTTACAATATCCGGGACTACTAAAAAAATATTTCTGGTACGCTGAGTTTTTAGACTCTGGGCCGCCATGTTAGGTTTATATCCCAGTTCCTTCATAAGATTCTCGATATGCGCCCTAGTTTTCGAATTAACACGCCCACTACAAGTAATCACGCGAGAAACTGTTGAGACCGATACCCCTGCCTTTTGCGCAATATCTCGAATAGTGACCTTTTCGCCTGCCATAATGAAAATCTCCCTTTCCAAATTAGAATAAGTACATTATAGCATAACAAAGGTTTCCCTTCCGCATGCGGTAACGTTACCGCTTTGTGAACATTGTAGCGCCAGCTTGTCAAATAGTCAATGTCTATTTATAATCCGTTTATAACATTGTTTATTTTGAACAATTTTACACACTATTATTGGCAAAATATCACAATTGACCCAAATAAATACAAATGATAATATAAATTATATGTGGTAAACATATAAAATTCACTATTTTCGTCAATGGTAACGATACCGCAAAAATTGAAAGGAGAGTTTTACATGAAACGAAGTCTTGCCCTTATACTATCCCTTGTATTGATTTTTTCCTGCATTGGCATACCCGCTATCGCTGCTGAAGCCTCTCCCATTAGCAATATGACCGCCCTTTTCACAAAACCAGAAGGCAACTTCTATAATTACGCCCCATGTATGGTGCAAATAGACGAAAACACAAAGTACGTTTACTATTGCGCCAATCAATCCTCTGGAGAAATTATTGATTATATTTGTTGGCGAAAAGCAACGCGCCAAGGTAATTCCTGGGTATGGAGCAACGAAAATGTAGCATTTGGTCCCAGTACTGGCACTTGGGATGAATGCCACGTGTGTGACCCCGATATCGTGAAGGGCGCATTCAAGTATAATGGACATGAGTATACATGGGCAATGACATACTTAGGGGTGGCCCAATGGGATTGCAATGCCAACCAGATCGGAATCGCCTTTGCCGATAGCATTGAGGGGCCTTGGGTGAAATTTGACCAAAATCCGATTATTGGCTATACAAATACCACCACATGGGGGACAGGACAAGACTCCATGGTCTCACTTGATATGAATGGACGTTTTCGTATCATTTATCGTGATAGCGATGGTGTTGATGATTATTGCCGTTATAAAGATTTCGACTTTTCTGTTGCAGAGGCTTACACCGCTACAGAGCCTACAACAGTTACTCGTAACGGCTTAACAGATGGAATCTCCCACACCTGTTCATCTCATGTAGTTTATGACCCTGTCAAGGAACTATATTATATGGCAGCTGAACATGTATGGGACGAATCAAAGCGTTGTTGCCGAGAGACTCTTATTGCGAACCTAGACAAAACCAATTTTGAAAGCGGAACAGGCACATGGGATATTGTCTATCGTTTTAATCAAGGAAACACTGGATATGCTGGTAATCATAACGCGTCCATTGCAAGAGATGCTTATGGCCGTTTGTGGGATAGCAACCGACTCCCCGTCGTAATGTCCTCCTCCACAGAAGAAGGTCTCTGGTCTTTCAAACTAAATGAGGCAACGCTTGATGTTTCTACACTTCACTCTTCTACGCAGTTCCAAAATGGACATGCCTATAAACTTGTTAATAAGGAAACCGGCTACGTTTTAGATAACTGGAGCACCGACAACGGCAGTGCGTGCTACGCCTATGAATGGACAGGCGCCGAAAATCAGCAATGGATTTTTATTAATCGAGGCGGTAACAACTATAAACTTTTAAATCGATGGACCGGCAAAGCTCTCGATAACTATGCCAACGACACTCCGCAAATAGTCTATGTCTGGGATGATGTCGCTAGTATGGATCAAAACTGGGAAATCACTCCTATATCAGACACTTATTATAAATTGACCAACATCAGCACAGGACTATCCCTAACTAATATCGTCGCACAAAATGGTGCTGAGGTTACCGCACAAACTTACGACGGAAGTGATAGACAACTGTGGGAGATCGTTGACCTGGGGTTGGCCTACCAATACACACAGACAATTTCTCCCGGTAAAACCTATCAAATTATCAACTCCGCAACAGGTGATGTTCTGGACAATTGGAATAGTGAAAATGGTACAACATGTTATTCCTACAACTGGACTGGTGTCGACAATCAAAAGTGGATTGTTAACTCCACCGATACTGAAAACACTTTCTCTGTCATAAATAAATGGACCCATAAAGCACTAGATAATTATGACAGCGTAAATGGTTCCGTTGCCTATGTATGGGACTATGTCCAAGGTATCGATCAACATTGGCAAATTGTTTCCATTGGGGATGGTTGCTTTAAAATCGTCAATCAAAAAACACAAAAAGCACTTACCCAGTCGATACAGGGTAATGGAAACGCTATTTTCTGCTGGGACTACAACAATGTCCCTTCCCAGATATGGCACTTTGTTGAAATTGAGTAATCCATATTGGCATTGTTTCTTATCAGTAATATGCTTGAATACCAACTTCCTTTTCCTCATTCAGTATCTTTTCTTCCCTTAGTCATAGTTTGGTATTTACTTGCCGAATTTGGCAGTATTATTGAAAATGCCGCTAAGATGGGTGCACCAGTTCCCAATTTTTTACGTCATAGAATCAAATCTTTAAACGAAGCTATTTCTTCAGGAGAGAATCAATCCAAGAATACTTCTACAAAATAGCTAAGCTTGGCTAAATAAATCCATAGCATCCATTCTCTGCCCATCCTCCCAAACCTCAAAATGCAGATGGTTGCCCGTGCTGTTCCCCGTACTGCCCACATAGCCGATGACCTCTCCCTGCTGCACCTGCTGTCCGGGTGTGACACAGATGCTGGAACAGTGGGCGTACAGCGTGTCAAACGTTCCATCATGCTGTATCTTTACGTAATATCCATAGCTTCCGCCCCACGGGTCGGTCGCGTTTGCAACTGTCACCGTGCCGCCCGCTGCCGCAAGAACCGGCGTACCATACGGCGCGGCAATATCCGTCCCGCTGTGGTAGGATATTTCGCCCGTAAACGGGTCGGTGCGGTATCCAAACTGTGAGGTGATGGTAAAGCTCTGCGGCAGCGGCCATGCAAAAATGCCCGTGCCTACCCAATCGGCGTCGCTGCCGATAATACCGCCGGCATGGGTAAAGCCTCCCAACAGAGACGCCCACATGACGCTGTATTCCTCATGCCGCAGCAGCGCCAGATGCTCGTTCTGCTGTTCAGTAAAGCCATAGGCCGCGGACATCTGCTCCGGCGTTGTGTGGTGCAGATAGATCGTCAGCGTCGTTTCTTCTATCTCCTGCATCTCGACCACCTCATTTCCGTCCTCATCCTCTGTAACCACCTCCACCTCTTTTTTCACCGTAACGCTTCTGTACGTGATCTGGTTCATATCCCACATCACACCGCGCAAAATCTCTTTTTTCTGTTCATCCATGGTCACAACGTCCATGCCGTTCACACCATCTGTTGTGACCTTGACGGCGTAGACAGAGAGCACATCCTCCCACCGAATGGCAGAGACACCATCCGATGCTTCGATTTCCAAAATATCATGGGGGTTCGCTTGTTCGATCTGACCGATGCGGGCGTAGTATTCTTCGTTCAGCTCCGTCGTCGCCTGCCGCATGAGCATCCCGTCCTGTGTCGTTTCGTTGGAAAAGAACACGCCGAAGGGAGAAGCCAGAAACGCCCCCACCATCCCCGCAATGAGAACCAGAACCAAAACAGGCGACGCCGCGGCAAGCGCTGCGCCTGACCAGGATAACACGGCGGACGCCACCCGCGCCGCCGTCTGCCCGGCCTGTGCCAGCAGCCTGCCCGCACTCCGGGCCGCCTGTACGGTTGCTTGTACAGTCTGCCGTGCAAATTGGCGCGCCGCCTGTTTTTGTGAAGCGCCCTTGGACGCTTCGGCAATTTCATGCCCTCTCTTAAAAAATGCAGAAGAACGGTGCGCACCATCGCGCACCGTTCTTTTCTGCCGCATAGCTCCCGGCCTCAGTGTGTCAGACCGGCGTGAAGCCACCTCCTGCGCCCGGTTCAAAATTTCCCGATTTCGGGAAATTTTCTCTGTTTTCTGTCCCACACCATCGGTATGCGCGGCCCGTGATGCAGAGCGATAACGGCCTACTGCCTGTGCATCCGTCCATTGGTCCTTTTCCCGTTCTGCCCGCAGAGGCACAGCCTGCCTGAATACCGCCCGGCCTGCGTCCGCAGCCGTCTCCCCGCCCCACAGCGCAGCACGCTCCACCTGTTCCTCTGCTGCACGCTCCGGCGCTTTCTCCTGCGTATCACGCTGCCGGGAAGCCTGCCTTTCCATCAGACCCGCCCGCAGCATACGCTTTGCCGCACGCGGCAAAGCATCACTCTTTTCCTTTACGCTCGCTCCTTCCGCGCTTTTCTTTGTTTTCAGTTCTTTCATCAGAATCACCATGCCGACCGTCACACGGTCTGCACAAATAGGGATGAAAGCGTGCAGACAAACGGTCGCCTTTCTTATAAAATTGAGATGAGGGGGAAGCACACTACAACGCACGGGGAGGTAAGTCGTAGATTGCTTCCAGAGTTCAAACCAGTATCAGAATCAGTGTTAGAACCGCCTTTTCAAGCACAAATAAGTGGCGCTTCGAGCCCGGACACTAAGGATTGCATTAACACCTGTTAATTGCTTGGCGGTTCAGTCACTGCTTCCTCCTCTCCACATTGAAATGAGGAGGGTGTAGATTGAAAGTCGTATTTCCAACCTGCTGCGGGGTTGATGTTCACAAATCGTTTTTGGTGGCAACCATCATCAAAACGCCGAAGGACAGCTTGCAGCCAAGCTACCAGAAGAAACGGTTCTCAACATTTAATTCGGATTTGAACCAGTTTGCTGACTGGCTCCACGAAAAAGACTGCCTGGATGTGTGCATGGAGTCTACCGGAAAGTATTGGGTGCCCGTGTTCAACATCCTGGAAAAGCGGGGAATCCGTGTCGTCATCGCCAACCCGAAATGGGTCAAGGCTGTGAAAGGAAATAAGGATGACACCAAAGATTCCAAGTGGATTGGAGACTTGTTCCGCATCGGCTTGGTAAAAAGCAGCTTTATTCCAGCTAAGGATATCCGTATTTTGCGGGAGTTGACCCGTTACCGCTACAAACTCACTTCGATGAAAAGCAGCGAGAAGAATCGTTTCCAGAATGCCTTCACCGTCTGCAATGTGGCGCTTGATTCCGTCGTGTCTGATATGTTTGGCAAGTCCGCGACCGCTATCACGGATTACCTGACATCCGATGAGGATTTTGACCCACAGCATTGCGTTTCCCTTTTGCACCGTTCCCTCAAGAAAAAAGCGGATGATGTGCTGGCCTCTATTGAGGGTTATGAAATCACGCTGGAGCAGAAATACCGCATCGGCATTGTCCGCGACCATCTCCACTACATTGAGAAGCTGATTGAGCGGGTGGACCTCTGTATCAACGCCATGGTTGAGAAGTACGACGGGGCCATTTCGCTCCTTTGCACCATCCCCGGCATTGACCGCAGCTCTGCAATCACTGTCATCTCTGAAATCGGTGTGGATATGGCGCAGTTTGGTTCCTCCAAGCGCCTTTGCTGCTGGGCCGGTCTCACCCCCGGCAATAACGAATCCGCCGGCAAGAAGAAATCTGTCCGTATTTCACGTGCGGGAGTTTATCTCAAACCTGCGCTGGTGCAAGTTGCCCACGCAGCCGTGAAAGACAAGCTGAATCCTTACTACGCTTTGAAATATGAGCGAATTGCCAAACGCCGGGGAAAGAAAAGAGCTATCATTGCTATCGCCAGAATGATTTTGACCGCAATTTATTCCATGCTCTCCACCGGGGAAATCTGGAATCCTGTTGACCTGTTCAAGGTTGATATACCTGAACACCTTAAAGAACAGCAGCTTCAAAAGGCTGTGAAGCAGGCTGTTCGATTCCTCGAAGCACAGGGACTTAAAGTGAGTTAGCCGCTTTTGATATTTTGTGCTTTGCCCCGAAAAATTCCTTCTTTTCGGGGTTGAGTTTTTGTGCCCTTTCCTGGTGCGCCTCTTATCCGGGGAGCTTTCACACTACTACACCTCCCCTGGGCGCGTGCTCATCAATTTGTAAAGTTGGGTGTCCTTTGGAATATCATTGATGAACGGCACCAGACTGCCGCCCATCTTCAGCAGGCCGCGTCCCGCTTCAGAATCCGTGACATACGAAAGCTGCGTATCCGAAATATGCAGAAGCTCCGCCAGCTTCGTGCGGTCTGACGCCGCCTGATTGAGCAACACGAGAAATTCACTGTTGGAGATCATGCTGCGTGCTACCTCGTTGTCCAGCGCCTGGTCCAGATTCTGAAATATCCCGCTGGCCAAAGCCCCGTACTTCCGGTATCTTTTCCATGATACATCCAGAAAGTTCGTGGACCACTCATAGGAAAACAGAACAGACAGCTCATCAAAATAGATCCACGTCCGCTTGCCACGCAGGCGGTTCTGCATCACGCGCATCATGACCACCTCCATCAGCACCAGCATGCCGATGGGGCGCAGCTGCTGGCCCAGGTCCCGGATATTGAAGCACAAAACACGGTTGTCCAACTGCACGTTGGTGGGCTGTGCGAACGTGTTCAGGCTGCCCTTTGTGAAAATTTCACTGGCCAGCACGATATCCTTCGCCAGATCCTCCTTCTGGCACTGCAAAATACGGTAAAGGTCCTGCAGTGTAGGAGCCTGCGGCTTTTTGCTGAATTCCTCATACAGGTCGAGCACCGCGCGGTCGATGATGGATTTTGCCCGGCGTCCGTTCGTCTGCACATCCAAAAGGTGCTCGTACAGTGTAAGGATAAACTCGGATTTGAGCGAAACAGGCTTTTCCCCTGCCTCATAGCCCTTTCCCAGCTCCAGCGCGTTCACATGCTGCGTGCTGTCCGGCGCAAGGCGGATGTTCTGCCCTCTCACCGCATCCACCACCGGGCCGAACTCCGCTTCGGGGTCACAGATCAATACATCATCGTCCGTGTTCAGAATAACGTTCATCAGCTCCCATTTCGCGGCCATGCTCTTGCCGCTGCCCGGCACACCAAGATAAAAACCGTTCCCGTTGAGCAGCAGCTTGCGGTTGCAAATGATGCTGTTCCGGCTGATGGCATTTCTGCCATAATAGATACCGCCCCGGTCCATCACATCCTGCACGGAAAAGGGCGTCAGCGCCGCCGCGCTCTCTGTGTTCATCGTGCGCATCGCTTCAATTTCCCGCAAGCCGTAGGGCAGCGCCGTGTTCAGGCCCTCCTCCTGCTGGAAATGGAGCGTATTGAAACGGCACAGATCGCCCCGCGCCGTGGCCGTGATGGCCTCCGTGTCACTGTTGAGCTGCGCATAGCTGTCCGCCAGATGCACCAGCGTCACCAGCACAAGCACCATCCGCTGGTCCCGCGAAGTCAGATCATCCAGCAGCGCCTTCATTTCCTGCCGCATCTGCTGCATCTCATAGGGAGGCTCCGCGGAAAAGTTGTGGTTCGCGTTCTGCTTTTGCTGCCACCGGGTAATATCCGTCTCCACGGCAAGCACGCGCTTTTGCATGTCCGCCACAGCCTCCTCCATGGGGACCGGGACGATCTGGATGGACAGCATCAGATTCTGCGGGAATTCGCACAGCCTGGCGATCGTTTCGTCCTTGAGAAAATTGGGATAGTCCTTTAAAAACAGTACGCGCCCGAACTTTTTGCCCATGATGAAATGGTCGCTCTTGAATTGAAGGCTGTCCGGCGCGATATAGTCCCGGAAATCCTGGCCACGCGCCATGGCCTGCGAAAGGTCAAAATTGAAATACTGTTCTTCCCCGCTGCGAAAAAAATCGTGCAGGATGCGGATGCGGTCATGGGAAGAAAGCTCTGTAAGCTGGCTGGACAGCCGCCCGAATCCGGATGCAAGCTCTGTGCCGACACGGGCAAAAAAACTCCTTGCCTCCTCAATACTCCGCCGCTGCACAGAGATAACGATGTATTTCTCCCGGAAAATGTTGTTGCTCCATTCCGTGCGCTCCCGCACGATCTGGTTGTATTCCTCCCGCAGCCTGTCCATATCATCGCCGCGCAAATGCATCAGCATGGTGTTCTCAAATTCCACCGGGTCGATGCGGCGATTGTTCGTGAGCACCTGCACATACGCATCATCCGGCCATGCGTTGATGACGCTGCAGTAGCGCATCAATATTTCCGACTGGTCCGCTTCCGACGCCACGGCGTAGTTCACATCCTGAAACCGCCACATCTTGGAATACCGCCCGCCGCACAGCCAGACCCCGTCCCGGTATATCTTTCTGACCGGAATGGACTCCTGCACGGAGCGCGGTGCACGGAAGCTCTCTCCATGCCTGATCAAACGGTTAAAAATCTGTATTTTCATTCTGCATTCCCCATTCATCGTTCCTGTTTTTCGTCCCGCTGCCGCAGGCGGCTTTTGTGAAGGTCTTTTGCCCATTCCGGGCGGATGTACTGCAGCCGGATCGTCAGAGACGCGGCGTCCCGCTGCATTTCCCGGTATGCGATCGCATTGTTGACGTCCAGAAAATACATCTCCGGTTTTTGAGCTTCTTCATCTGTTCCGCAGACCATCCAGCCCTGTACGAGTTTTTCCTGTTCCACTGTTTCAGCCCTCCATAACATTGAAACGGGACGGGGCAGCTCAAGCCGCCCCGTCCCGTTCCGTCCTATCGCATCAGGATGATCATACCATCTGTGAAAACACAGTTGGCCGTTGTACATCCCTGTGCACCAAGCTGCTCAAATTCCGCGTTCATCGCTTCCCAAAGCAGACAGTAGCTCTCATCCTCCGTTTCTGCGGCGTAGTCCGCCAGCACAAAGGATGCCGCAGGCTGCGTACAGGCGTCGCTGCGCCTCATACCCGCATGGCCCATCATGCTGTCCGCCTGGTTGGTCGCAAGCAGGATCGCGTATTCTTCCGACACCGTAACAGAGACCGACTGTTCGTCCGCTGTTGCTGCCGTTACACCAGATGAATCTTCATCCTTGGCATCGACGTCCGATTCTGCTGTTTCGCTGCCGGAAGCCGGTTCCGAGTCAGCATCCATTTCATCGGACGCCATACTGTCGGAAACAGGCAGTGAACTGCTGGTTTCAGCTTCCGAACCATCCGAAGTGCTGCCGTCAGACTTCACCGGCATACTGTCGGATTCGGGCTGCGAAACATCAGCCCCTGCATTGCTGCCGGACTCCGGCGCAGTGCTTTCATCCGCTGTGCTGCCGGAACTGGATACGCTGCTCTCATCCTGCGCCATGCTTTCCGAAATACTGGAGCTTTCGGCGATGGATACGCTTTCCGCTTCCTGCGCCGCCAGCGCGGGAAGCAGTGCGGAAATGGACATGAGGCCCGCAAGGGCCAGTGATACAATTGTTTTCATTCTGCAAAATCCTCCATGTTTTCTTCATCAATTTCTTCGGGCCTATTTTCCTGTTTGCGCTTCCAGATGAGCATGGCCACCGCCGTACCGCACAGCAGCACGAACAATACCGTCCACCAGTCTACGAAGCGGAAACACCATACAAGCGGCTGTGTGAGGAAGAACAAGACCACAGACAGTACCGCCAGCACTGCATTCACGGTTTTCTGGACAGCGTAGCCCCGCGGCTCATCTTCTTCTACGTCCTCATCGACCTGTTCATCTTCATCGTCTGCATCTTCACCGCCGTCTTTTTTCCCGTGCAGCCACACAAGGATGGCAAGCAGGATGGAGAGCAGCGTACAGGCAAGGTCGGCCAGCGTCAGCGCGCGGGTGTCCTCCTGCACAGGGACCTCCACCGGTGCCGCCGGGCCTTCCATCTCCGGATCTGGCTTCGACTCTGGTTCGGGTTCCGGCTTCGGCTCCTCCGGCTCAGAGGGCGCAGGCTCCGGCTCCACAGGCGCTGCGAACCTGTCGACCGGCACGGTGTACTTCAGCAGGTTCCCGCACCGGTCCCACACGAAAAAATCGTAGTCTCCGTTCCGGTCCACTTCAAACACGAGCGTATCCACACCATATGCCACACTGCCGTCCGGCCGCGTGATGGACTGGACGCCGCAGATGCTGCCGTCCGTTCCCAGGTTGATGT
>ERZ506950.737-NODE-737-length-17041-cov-3.878253_pt1 | contig 17041 bp, 10 predicted proteins | sample MGYA00512897_ERZ506950 | MGnify/ENA metagenome assembly ERZ506950
GATCTCCTGCGGATGCCCTCATAGAGCCCCTGGGCGTAGGCCGCCCCCAGGGCCCGGTCAAACAGACCATAGCCCGCGGCGGGCCGGACGCCGTCCCATCCGTCCGGCCGATGCTCTCTCCGCCGGACGCCGTCGGAGCCGGTCACCTCCCGAACACTCCACGCCTCGTCCCAGATGCGGCGGCCGTGATCAGGGCGGAGACAGAAGGGGCGCCCCATATCACACAGGGCCCGCATGATCTCCCCCATGTCGTTGCTGCCGCAGCCGGTCTGGTGGCCGGACTCGTAGAAATCGCCCCCAGGCTCCCGCTGGACGTTGCGGAAGTGGACAAAGGGGAGCTTCCCCCTGGGACCGAATTCCCGGATCATGGCGGGCAGATCATTGTCCGCGTCGGAGCCCAGGGAGCCGCAGCAGAAGGTGATGGTGTTGCTGGGGCTGTCCAGGTCGGGGGTGAAGAGGATACGCCGGTAGTCTGCGGCGTTCTTGGCGATGCGCGGCAGGCCGAAGATGGGCCGCGGCGGGTCGTCGGGGTGAAGGGCCAGCTTGACGCCGCACTCCTCCGCCACCGGGAGCACCGCCCGGAGAAAATAGCGGCAATTGTCCCACAGCTCCTCCTCCCCGATGCCCCGGTAGCTGTGCAGCAGGGCCTGGAGCTCCGCCGGAATGTGGTTGGTCCCCCAGCCGGGCAGCTCAATGCCCCTCTCCGGGTCCACGGCCCGCACCTTTTCCTCCTCAAAGCTCAGGCAGTCCGAGCCGTCGGGGAGGACATGGGCCAGATCGGTACGGGTCCAGTCAAAGACCGGCATGAAGGTGTAGCAGATGATCCGGATGCCGCACTCCGCCTGCATGCGGATGTTTTTCCGGTAGTTTTCGATGAGGGCGTCCCTGGAGGCATAGCCCCGCTTGATGTCCTCGTGAATGCGGAAGCTGTCCACAAGCTCAAACTTCAGGCCGTGGGCCTCGATCTGCTCCTTCAGGCGCAGCACCTCCCCCCGGTCCCACACCTGCCCCAGGGGCAGATGATAGAGGGAGGTGACAATGCCGTACAGGTTGGGAATCTGCGCGTACTGGCGCAGGGAGATGGGGTCCTTCTCCCCGTGCCAGCGGAGAATCAGGTGCATGTCCTCCATGGGGGCCTCCTCAGTACGCGGAGGAGGCGGCCACCGCCCCGCCCCCGCGTACCTGGCTCAGGAAGCTCCTGCCGCCGGACACCATGTACTGGTTGACCGCGGTGACCAGATAGCGGGCCCCCCACTCCTCGGCCTGTCTGGCCGCCTCAGGCGTGCCCACGTAGTAGCCGGCGGTCTTTCCCGCGGCCACGATACGGCGGATCATCCGCTCGGTCAGCTCCAGCATTTTGGGGCTGCCGGCGGGCTCCCCGTAGGAGGCGGCCAGGTCGCCGGGGCCGATGAAGTAGACGTCCACCCCGTCCACCTCCAGAATCCCATCCAGGTTCTCCACTGCCTGGCGGGTCTCCACCTGGCAGCACACCAGCTTGGTGTCGTTGGCCTGCCTCAGGTAGGCCCGCTTGTCCTCCACCATGCCGTACCGGGCGGCGCGGGGGAGGTAGGCGGTGCCCCGGCGCCCCTGGGGGGCGTAGTTGGCCAGCTCCACCACCCGCCGGGCGTCCTCGGCGGTGTTCACCAGGGGGAGCTGCACGCCGTTGGCGCCGAAGTCCAGGGCCTTCTGGATGTGGTCGTACTCCTTCATGGTGCACCGCACCACCGCGGGCACCCCCCGCAGCTGGGAGGCCCGCACCATGTCCGCCAGGGTGCTCTGCTCGATCACCCCGTGCTCGTTGTCCAGCAGCAGGAAATCAAAGCCCATCAGGGCCGTGACCTCCGCGATGTCCGGCAGGCCGTAGGTCACAAAGCAGCCGTACAGCGTCCGTTCCTTCAACGCCTCTTTCCACGGCGTCAGGTTGTCCATATCCGTTCCTCCTTTTCTCAGCGCAGGGACGCAAAGAGGGACGCGATGTCCTCCCTTGTGGCCTTGCAGATGTCGTTTGCCATGTTGCCCGACGCGGCGGCGTTGGCCGCCAGCTCGTCGAGGGCCTCCTGCGTATCGGGCACGCCCATGGCGGTCAGGGTGGTGCGCATGCCGGTGAGCTCCTTCAGCTCGGCCAACCGGTCGGCGGCCGCGTTGGCGTCGGCGAAGCCCATCATGCGGCTGAGGGTGTGGAGCAGCGGGCGCACCGCTGCGTCCTTCCGGAACCAGGCATCCAGGGTGAGGGCGCAGGCCTCGCCATGGGGGATATGGTACTTGGCGGTCAGCAGGTAGGAGCAGGCGTGGCTGCCGGTGGTGCCCGTATTGCTGAAGGCATAACCGGCGATGGTGCTGGCCATGGCCATCCGCTCCCGCGCCACGGCGTCGGAGCCGTCCCGGAAGGCGGCCTCCAGGTTCTCAAAGGCCAGCTTGGCGGCCCGGACGGCCAGGCCGTCGGACACCGGGTTGGCCCGGACCGAGCACATGGCGTCCAGGCTGTGGGCGATCACGTCCAGGCCGGTGGAGGCGGTGACGGCGGGGGGCACAGTGTAGGTCAGCACCGGGTCCACCAGGGCCAGCCTGGGGAACATGGGACTGCCGAAAATGGCGATTTTGGCGTTGGCGGCGTGGTCGGAGAGCACCGCGCCCCAGCCCACCTCGCTGCCGGTTCCGGCGGTGGTTGGCACGGCAATGAGGGGCAGCGCATCGGTGACGGGCCTCCCCCGCAGCAGCTCCAGGCCGGTGCAGTCCATGGCGGCCGCAGCCGCCGCGGCCTTGGCGCAGTCCATGGCGGAGCCGCCGCCCAGGCCGATGATGGACCGGGCCCCCAGCTCCCTGGCCCGCCGGGCGCAGGCGTCCACGTTGTCACAGGTGGGATTGGGCTCCACCTCAGAGATGATGTCCAGCACGCGGCCGCCCGCGCACTCCTTCAGCCGCGCGGCCACGCCGCTGCGGTGGGTGAAGGGATCGGAGACGATCAGCGCCCGGTCCAGCCCCCGCTCGGCCATAAGCTGTCCCAGCTCATCCAGCTTCCCGGTGCCGAAGACCACTTCCACCGGGTTGTAATACTTCCACATGGCAGCAATTCCTCCTTGCTTGTCGGCACGGCCTGACGGCCGTTATCTCGCCTCTGCATACCTCAAGTATAGCACGGCCCCCCACCCTGCCTAATGTGTCGCGGTCACAAAGTTTTGTGCCAAAAGAATGACTGCGGCACTGATTTATATCAGCCCGCCGCAGCGACTGTCTCCCGCCTTGTTCCAGCTCCATAGAAAAGCTTTGCAAAGCTGTGTCAGCGGCACATTCCGCCCAGCGGTCAGATCTGTCATACTGGATATACAACATAGAGCGCCCCGACCGGCGCAGAACATGAGGTGAAGCAATTGAAAGAATTTCGCCATACCGTTATCTACCACACCGACTGTGCGCTCCCACTGTATGACGAGGTGGACGTCCTAGTCTGCGGCGGTGGGCCGGCCGGCATTGCGGCGGCCTCCATGGCCGCCCGGCAGGGGCGCTCCGTCCTTCTGGTGGAGCGGCTGGGTTTTCTGGGGGGCGCGGCAGTGGCCGGTGGTTCCGGCACGGTCTGCGGTACATTTCTGTGCAGTGACACGCCGGAAGCCGACGGCCCCCGCCAGACCGTCTTCGGCTTTACAGAGGAGTTTCTCCAGGCCATGCGCGCCCGGGGCGGCGTGACGCCCCCGCAGCTCTACGGCAAGACCTATCTCATCACCCACGATCCCCAGGTCTATAAAGAAGTGGCCGAGGAGCTGGTGCTGGGCGCAGGGGCGGGCATCCTCTATCATACCAATATTTTCGGCGTCATCAAGGAGGGGGATATTTTTTATGGGGTGGTAATTGATACCAAGAGCGGCCTGGCCCAGATCCGCGCCAAGGTGCTCATAGACGCCACCGGCGACGCGGATCTGGTCTACAGGGCGGGCGGCGGCTACACCATGGGGGACAACGGCACCATCCAGAATCCCACCGCCATGTTCCGCTTGGGCGGGGTGGACACGGCGCGCTTCTCCGACTACTGGGGGCCGGACACTATCAGTCCCGACTGTGTGACGGAGCTGCTCCACGAGGCCAACCGCCAGGGCTGGCATCTGCCCCGGGCCAAGGTCTGGGTCTTTCCTACTCCCCGGCCCGGTGAACTGCTGATGAACACTACCCTACTGACCGGCCGGGACGGTCGGGCGCTGAACGTATGCAACCCGGAGGACCACACTGAGGCGGAGATCGTCGGCCGCCGCCAGGTACAGGAATACGCCCGCTTCTTCCGGGAGCATATTCCCGGCTGTGAGCACAGCTTTATCAACGACTGCTCTCCCGAAGTGGGCGTCCGCCAAACCCGCAGCATCCGCGGCATTGCGCGGCTCACCAATGACGACGTGGCCCATGCCCGCAAGCGCTCCGACGGCATCTGTCGCTGCCCCTGGCCCATTGAACTCCACGCCGGTGAAACGCCCTACCTGTTCTGGCTCATCAACGATTACTACGAGGTTCCCTACGGCTCCCTGGTTCCGGAAACCGGCGAGCATCTGCTTGTGGCCGGGCGCAACCTGTGCGCCGAGCACCAGGCCCTGGCAAGCTGCCGGGTCACCGCCCAGTGCTTTGAATATGGACACGCTGCCGCGCTGGCAGCCGACCTGTCCATCCGGCGGGATCTGCCCCTGCGTGAGCTGTCCGGCGCTGAAATCCGCGCCCGTATGAACGAAAACGGCGCCCGCCTAGACTAAACCTCTATGTGAAAAGGCGCCCTTTCAGGCGCCTTTTCACATGCCCGGATACCCAATCAGTTGTGCTTTCTGCCCAGCTATGGTACAATAAAGGGCAAAAAGGGAGGTGCCGCCCATGATCAACCAGGCCTTTGCTGAGCAGTTTATCCGACGCATCCGCTCCCAGACCGACTACAACATCAACATCATGAATGAGCACGGTATCATCATTGCGTCGTGCAGTGAAGAGCGTGTGGGCACCTTCCACGCTACCGCCTTCCGCATGATCACCAACAACATCAGCATCAACGTCACCGAGGATCTGACCGAGGATCTCCCCGGCGTGACTTCGCCTGGGGTGAACCTGCTGCTGCGGGAGAACCTGATCCCGGTGGGCGTCATCGGCGTCTCCGGCGATCCATCCACCGTAATGTCCCTGGCCAAGCTCATCAAGCTGTCGTTTGAATCGCTGTACGACTACGAACTCCAGCGTGAATTCCTCCCCACTGCCTCCACCGGCGCCATGAGCCATCTGGCCCGCCTTCTCTTTGTGGACCGCCCGGTCAACATCATGCGCATCCGCTCCCAGGCCGCTGAACTGGGTATCACTGAGCACGTCAACCGCTATCCCCTTCTTATTGAGTATGTGGGGTGCGAGAGCTCCGAACTGGTGCTTTCCCGCTTTGCCGAGGACTACCCGAATTCCCCCAGCCATTCTCCCAACGACCTGCTGTTCTGTATCGGCGGCAACCTGCTCCTGCTCTTCAAGCAGATTGACGAAACTACGGTGGCCACCTACCGCAACCAGATCCGCCTGTGTATCGAAGAAATCGATGCATGGTTTGAATCTCAGGTGCCCGGACAGAAAAGCCGCTATATCTGCGGCACGGTCCAGAACCGCTTTTCCTATTACGGCCGCATCTATGAGGATATCATGTGGCTGTACCGCTACCGCCAGAAGAAAGAGCTTAAGGTGTACTTTCTAGCCGACTACCTGACCGAATACATGATGAGCCAGATCTCCACCGAGACCATGGCCCCTCTGTTGGACATCTATGTACGCCTGATCCGGGAGCATATGGATGAGTCCATCTTTCGTGAGACCATCGGTGCGCTGATCGAAACCAGTATGAACCTGAGCGAGGCGGCGGAGCTGCTCTATCTCCACAAGAACACTGTGGCAGCCCGGGTCAAGAAAATCAAAGAGCTGCTGGGCATCAGCCCCCTGACCAGCATTCGGGACGCAATTTTCATGACTGCCATCTACAATTACCTCAATATGGTTTAGCACATTGTTTCCAGTCGATGCCCGGCAGGGATATCCTCTCCAGGCACTCTGGCAGCGGGCAGCATAAAACCCGTCGGAATCCAAGGATTCCGACGGGTTTTATGCCGCAGAGAGGAGATTTAAACCTTGGGTCTTCGAACCATGCGGGACCGCCGGCGGATGCAGCCGATCCTATCAGAGCCTTTTTTACAATGTAGACTTGCCCTGCCGTATATATCAAGTAACATAAATCACAGCTCCTCTGGCTTGAGGTGCACGTCAATCTGGATTCTGCGGTTCAGCATACGGATTATCCCCTCCTCACATGACTTATTGAGCGGTTTGGAGACGGTGATGCGCGAACTTATGATGATGATACTCACGTCGTTTTGAGTGTACTGTATCTGCTGGTTGTACCACCGGCCGTCCACCAGTTGGGGGCGGTCGGCAGCCATCCGGAACAGCTTTAGCAGCCGCTCCTTATATGCGCTAAAGGTAATGCTTTTAAACCCGTGGCGCATGATGAGCATCTTTTTTGCGTTATCCATAATACCGCATCTCGAAACAGCGCAGACTCATCCATAGCCGCCGAAATGTGTTGTGCTCCAGTTTATAGAGTGTCCTCTGTATGTCCGCCTTTGATATGACAGTACTTGGTTCGTGCAATAAATTGACCGCTTCCCCATCTGAGGGTATTCCCTTTTTGTCACGGGATAGAAAGGGGCCGCCGGTTCTTTGAAACACCGGCGGCCCTGTTGAAGGGTTGCTTTCAATCCGGGGACTACATTCCAGCTTATGTCTTCAGAGCACAGATGACAGAGGCTCAGCTCCCAGTCAGCGCACAGCCGATGGGATATCCTACGAATCCAATGATCAGAGATGTAATTACAATCATGATAATGCCGAACAGATATATCTGGTTACGGCTGCTGTACTCGTGTCCGTGGAGCATGGCAATGGTGGCGAAGGAGGAGGGCAGCAAATAGGCGCATGAGCCGCACATCGTTGTCACCAGGGCAATGCCCACCGCGCTGATGGCTCCGCCGCTGCTGGCTGCCAGAGCCACACCCACCGCTGTCATTACCGTGATAGTGGACACGTTGGAAGCAAAGTTGGTCATCAGGACGGAGACAGTGGCGATGACAAACACCACCACCACAGGCGCCACGCTTTGGGTGAGGGGGGTAATATTCTGCTGAATGGCGGCCACGATTCCGGTGGAATCGGCGCTCATGGCGCTGCCCAGGTAGACACCGATGCTGATGAAAATCAGGATGCCCCAGTTGATGCTCTGGTTGACCACAGTCCTGACGTCCAGCAGGGGCCTGCCGTCAATGTGGATCACCGCCATTACCACCACGGATAGGATCGCCCAGAAGGTAATGCCGAAACTGTTGAAAGCATTGACCCAAGCGGTATCGCTGAACATCTTAAGCACTCCGGGCAGAATCCACATGATAACGGTCACAAAGAATACCACTGCAGTGGTACCCTCCCGCAGCGTCATGGGGCCCTGCTTTTTGACGACGTTCTCAATCTTGAAGTCCTTGAATTTGGACATATCCGGACGGGTCAGCAGGCGCACCGCGACGCACAGCAGAACGAACAGGATCAGGCCCGTGGGCACGCCGAAGGCCAGATAGCTGAACAGACTCAGGCTCTCCCCTGTGGCCCCCTCATAAATGCCGATGCCCAGAATGGCCAAGGAGTGGGAGATGGGGGTCATGGCTCCGCCGATGTTGACGCCGAACACTGTGAGGATGTTGGCCACATGGGGATAGGCATCCCGACTGGTGTAGCCCAGCTCTTTGTAGATGCGGGAGACAAACGCCAGCATAAAGGCGGTGGCGGGCACCTGATCCATAAAGCACCCCAGGAGCATGCCGAGCACACCCAGGGAAATGGTAAAGATCCAGGGGCTTTTGCTGACCAGCTTGATGCTCATAAATTTGGCTACCAGCCGGTCGGTAAAACCGGACTCGTTGAGGGCATGGGTCATGATAAAGCTCATCAGCACAAAATAGATGATCCAGTTGCCGATGGAGCCCGCGATGGCTTCATTGACGGTGCATACGCCGCTCTGTCCCAGCAGCACGATGGCCAGCATAGCCGGCCACACCGTATCCACAATGGACAGCATCAGGATAACGCCGATGAAGATACCGATGACCCGCATACCGACGGCGGTCAGGGGCGCCACCGGCGGAGCCACCCAGAAGGCGGCGATGACCGCCAGGCAGACCAGAATTTTGATCAACAGGGAGGCCGGCATATAGAATTTCTGCTTTTCCATTCGTCTCTTCCTCTCCGTCAGATTGGGCTTACCGGCCGAGCTTCAGAATTTCGCGGGCCTCGTCGGGGGTGGCGACCTCCATGCCCAGCTCGCGGATGATGCGCACGGCCCGCTCCACCATTTGGGCGTTGCTCTTGAGCAGCTCTCCGGGGGCGTAGTAGATGTTGTCTTCCATACCCACCCGGGCCCCGCCGCCCTTGAGGACGGTCATCGCCATGCCGGGAACGTGATGTTTGGCACCGATGGAGATGGTGGAAAAGTTCACAAAGCGGTCCTTAGGCAGCTTCTTGATCATGAAGTCCAGGTTCTCCTCGGAGAAGGAGATGGAGCCCTGGCTGATGCGGTCCATACCCATGACAAAGGAGAGTGAGACGGGCTCCTCCAGCACGCCGGCTGGTACCAGTACATTGAACACGTCCTCCACGCTCTCGGGGTTGAAGCACTCCAGCTCCGGCTTGATGCCCATGTCCCGCATTTTCCGGGCGTACTTGAGCAGGAAGGGGCGGTACCACTCGTAGACAAAGGTACGGTCCCCCCAGCTCGTGCCGATCAGGGAGCAGTCCAGGGAGCACATCTCAGGCTTGACCAGGTCGGGGTCGTACAGCAGCCTCATGCCGTCCTCAGCGCAGGTTCCCTCCCGGTTTGCGGGGGCGGTAGAGTACTGAAGAATGGCATTACACCTGGCCCGGATGCCCGAGCCGATGGCGCTGTATACCTTGGGATCATTGGTGGACAAGCCCTCTTGATCCCGGGCGTGAATGTGGATAATGGCCGCACCTGCATTGTAGCAGTCGTACGCGGAGGCCGCAATCTCCTCCGGGGTCAGGGGGATATTGGGATTTGCCTCCTTGCCGTGGAACGCGCCCGTCTGGGCCACCGTGATAATCACTTTTCTCCTCGCCATAATATCGCTCCTCTACACGTTCTCGTCATAGGATGACGTTCGTTTGCCCCGGCGTGAAGGGTAAAACCGCCGGAGACATTCTGTTCTTAAAGCAAACGCAGGGCCAACTCCTCCATTCAGCATTTTTCGCCCCATTTTGCCTGTTTTTTGAGAAAAATGCGTATTTAGCCGGGGCATCCTCCATCAAAAACATGCACTTATGCGCATTTTTAGGTTTCATATTGCGCAAAAGCGCCTATTCGTTGCGCTGCAACGAATAGGCGCTTTTGTGACGGGCACCGGGCGCAAAAAACAGGCATTTATGCGCAATGAGCGCCTCTGTATGCGGCAGCGGCCGGAGGGGCCGCCCCCTGTCTCCCGCACCGCTTATAATGGATTCTTCCATATTGGCATGCCTCTTGCTGATTCCATGGGCGAAGGCCCCGCTCGGTAAGCGGGGCGCGGAACACAGAAAGGATGATGTGATGTGGCGCAGCGGATCACAGCCGAGGAAGCGGCTGCTCTGATTCAAGATAACATGACCCTTGGGGTGGGCGGCTTCGGCGCCTATGCGGCTCCGGACGAGCTTCTATCCGCCCTAGCGGAACGGTATGAGCGCCTGGGAAGCCCCAGAGCCCTGACGGCGGTATGCGGCATCAGTCCCGGCAGCAACCGGCCCGACGGCCGCGGCCTGGCCCGGCTCCGGGCTCCTGGCCTGCTGGATACCGTGATGGCCGGGCACTTTGCCAACCCGCCCGAGATCGCCGAGCTCATCGGCACCAACCAGGTGGCGGCCTATGCCCTGCCCCTTGGCGTGATGCTCCACCTGTGGCGGGCGATCGCCGGCCACAAGCCCGCGGTGCTCACCCATGTGGGGCTGGGCACCTTTGCCGATCCCCGGGTGGAGGGCTGCAAGGCGAATCAAAAAACCCGGGCTCAGGGCCGGGACATCGTGGAGTTAGTTTCGCTGGACGGGCGGGATTATCTGGCCTACAAGACCTTCCCCATCGACGCCTGCTTCATCCGGGCCACCTGGGCCGACGAGGACGGCAGCCTGTCCATGGAGGATGAAGGCGTGGGCGACTATGCCGCCGAACTGGCCGCCGCCACCCACAACAGCGGCGGCATTGTTATTGCCCAGGTGCGGGGGATCGTCAGCCGTGGCTCTCTGCCGCCCAAGAGCGTACGGGTTCACCACCCGATGGTGGACTATGTGGTGGTCAATACCGACCCGGCCCTGCATATGCAGAGCTACGCGGCCCAGCTCCGTCCGGAGCTCAGCGGGCAGCTCCGCCGCCCCACCGACTCCATCCCGCCCATGCCCCTGGACAACCGTAAACTCATCGCCCGCCGGGGAGCCCTGGAGCTGCGGCCCGACTGTCTCATCAATCTGGGCATCGGCATTCCCTCCGGGGTTGGAGTGGTGGCCAACGAGGAGGGCATCGCCCAGCGCATCACCCTCTCCCTGGAGTCCGGTCCCCAGGGCGGCGTGCCGGTGGAGGGGGCTGGATTCGGTTCAGCGGTCAACGCCGAGGCCATCTATACCGTGGCCGATACTCTTGAGCTTTATGACGGCGGCATGCTGGATCTGTCCTTCCTGGGCGCGGCGGAGGTTGACTGCCACGGCAACGTAAATGTCTCCAAGTTCGGCTCCCGCTGCACCGGCCCCGGAGGCTTTGTCAACATCTCCCAAAATACCAAACGCGTGTTTTTTACCGGAACCTTTACCGCAGGCGGCCTAAAGGAGGAGGTGCGGGACGGCAGGTTGGTTATACTGCAAGAGGGCAGGAGCAAAAAATTCCGCCGTCAAGTGGAGCAGATCACCTTTTCCGGCGATTACGCAGTCAAAAGCGGCCAGGATGTGACCTTCCTTACGGAGCGGGCGGTGCTCAAGCTGACGCCGGATGGGCTGATGCTCACCGAAATCGCCCCCGGCGTGGAGCTGGAGCAGGATATTCTGGCCCAGATGGAGTTCAGGCCCCTGATTTCCCCGGAGCTGCGTGAGATGGACCACCGCATCTTTCAGGCGGGCCCCATGGGGCTGACACTGTGAGGGGGACGTTTATGGAAACCCGGGTCAAGGCGCCGCTGGCCGCAAACCGTCGGCGCGCCCTTCTTTTTGTGCTCACACTGGTGCTCCCCGCCCTGATTCTTCTGCTGCGCCCCCTCGGCTTTACCCTACAGCAGTCCGTCATCCTCGCCGCCCTGGTGCTCACCATCCTGTGGTGGGTGACCGGGGTGGTGGAGCGGACAGCGGCCTCTCTCTTTTTGCTGGCGGCCTTTTTGCTGTGCAGCGGCGCGCCGATCCAGACAGTCTTTTCCTTCCCCCTGTCAGAAAATTTTGTCCTCATCACCGTCTCTTTTCTGTTTTCCCAAGGAATTTCCAACAGCGGCCTGCCGGGCAAGCTGCTCCAGCCTCTTCTGGCGCACTTTGCCCGCTCCCCCGGGCGTATGGTGCTCTCCCTCCTCCTCTCCGCCGCGGCCATGATGTTTCTCATTCCCCAGCCCTTTTCCCGCATCATTATCCTTTCGTTGATCTACCGGGAGTACTTTGCTAGAATAAACCTGTCCGAGCCTTTGCGCACCGCCCTCCTGTTCGGCCTTTATTATTTCTCTATTTTGATAAATATGTCCATGATTCGGGGCGATATTATTCTCAATGGCGCCCTCTCCTCCATGGCCGGCCTGACCGTAGATGAGGGCGTCTGGGCGGCCTATATGCTGGCTCCCACCCTGGCCTACCTGCTGGCGGCGGTCCTTCTCTACCGGTTCCTGTTCCGCAGGGTGCTGCGCACCTTCCCCTCCAGCCCGGCACAGACGGCGGAGCGGGTTCAGCTCACTGGGTCGGAACGGCGCAACCTGGTCTTTCTGCTGGCCGTGGTGGTGCTTTGGGCCACCGAGGATTTTCACCCCCTTACCGGCACTCTGGTTGTGGCAGCCGCCACGGCGCTCATGTTCCCCCTGGGGCTGCTGCGCCTGCCGGACGTAAAGGCCATCAACGTCAAGCTGCTGATTTTCCTCACAGCGGCCTTTGCCATCGGTGGAACCTTAAAGTCCTGCGGTGTGGCCGACCGGCTGTTTTCCCTTTTTGTTCCTGTTTTTCCACAGACATTCTCGCCGGCTTACGCAGCGGTGGTTCTGCTGACCGTGGTACTGCTCCACACCGTGCTGGGCAGCAACATCACCACCATGTCGGTGGTAGTACCCGGGCTGATGTCCATCGGTGCCGGGGTGGCCCCTCCTCTTCCGCTGATGTTTCTCATCTGCATTGCGGTGTGCAGCCAATTTCTTCTGCCCTTCCACCATGTAATTCTGCTGCTGGGTGAAGGCGACCGCTGCTATTCCACCCATGAACTGCTCCGGGTTGGCATCCCCCATACCGCTCTTATGCTTTTCGCCGTATTTCTGCTCTATCTCCCCTGGTGGCGGCTGCTGGGGGCGCTGTAGGGCCAAGAGAGGAGGCTTCCGCCCCATGTCCGGCGCTAATATCAAACGCCTAATGGATCCGGAGATCCTGGCGGCTATCATGGACTCGGCCACCGACGGCTTCACCTATACGGACGAAACCGGATATATTGTCTACAACAACCGGGCTTACAGTGAAATGACCGGGCTTCCGGATGAAAAGATCCAGGGGCACAACATCCACCAGCTTGTCAAGGAGGGGTTTCCCATCTCGCGGATGATGCTGGAGGTGTTCCAGAGCCGGGAAACCCGCTCCGAACTCATCAAGTACCAGGCCGACTCCGAGCGGCTTCTCCTCGTCACCCTCTCCCCTGTCTACAGCCCGGACGGACGATTCCGCGGCGCGGTGGGCAACGTGCGGGACATGACCGAGCTGATGCAGCTCCGCCAGCAGATGGACATCACCTATTTGGACTACGACCGGGAGATGCAGGTCAAAGAGAAGGCCAACCGGGAGCTGGTTCAGCGCATCAATGAGATGCTCCACCTGATGGAGGACTACGACATCGTAGGCAGGAGTAAGGCCATGCACAACCTGGCGGAGCTGGCCCTGCGGGTCAGCCACGTCCGCTCCACCGTCCTGATTACCGGCGAATCCGGCGTTGGTAAGGATGTCTTTTGCCGCATGATCTGCCGCTTTGCGGGCAGCCCGGACTATATCAAGATCTCCTGTGGGAACCTTCCGGAGAACCTGCTGGAATCAGAGCTGTTCGGCTATGAGGCCGGCGCCTTTACCGGGGCCAACCGGACGGGAAAGCGGGGAATCTTTGAGCTGGCGGGAGGCGGCGTGATCTTTTTGGACGAAATCGGCGAACTGCCGCCCCAGCTCCAGGTGAAGCTGCTGACCGTGCTCCAGGACCGCCGGTTCTACCGCATCGGAGGCACCGCTCCCCTGCCTATGAACGCCCGCGTCGTGGCCGCCACCAACCGGGATCTGAAAAAAGAGGTGGCCCAGGGCTCCTTCCGCCGGGATCTCTATTACCGACTCAACGTCATTCCCGTGCACATTCCGCCCCTGCGGGAGCGGACGGAGGATATCCTGCCCCTGGCCGAGCACATCCTGCTGCGCCTGAACCGCCAGCAGGGAACCGCGAAGCTGTTTGGCCAGGCCTTCAAGAAGGCCCTTCTGGCCTACCGCTGGCCAGGCAATATCCGGGAGCTGAACAACATCATCGAGCGGGCCTTTGTACTGGCAAGGAGCGACACCCTCGAGCTGGAGGATCTGCCCGACGAGATGACCGCCCAGTGGCTACAGCGTACGCCCCAGGGGCCGGTACCGGCGGGCGCCAGCCTGCACTGCATTTTGGAGGAGGTTGAGGCCGCAGTATTGGCCCAGCGTCTTCAGGAGGACCGTACCCTCAGCGAGATTGCCGCCACTCTCGGCATTGATCTGTCGACTCTGGTTCGCAAGATCAAAAAGTACAACCTGCCAAAGCGCCACAACCGTGGAAAATAAAACTGTGAGAGAATCATGTCATAAAGATGCAGGGATGTACCCCAGGAGAGATGGGCTTGCGGCAGGGGCAGCCCAAACCATTCCCTGCTTAGAGGGGGGAGGCTGATGCCTCCCCCCTGTCACCCTCATTTGGATTCGGCTGAACGGTTCTCCTCCGTACTCTACCACCACTTTCACCCGCTTTAAGACAGCCTGTCCGCCCGCACACGGTCTTTGAATTGTCTGCATGCCTCCCTGCAATTCTCCAGAAGGCATTGGATCTCACTGCCATCCGCGTGGTCAATGTGGATGCCGACCGCTACACTGACATTGCATTTCAGCTCGGTAGCCAGATACTTTGCCGCCCACCGTGCCGCCTCGTCGTCTCTGTGTCCGAACACACACAGCACACTGACGGTAGCGCCGCGCATTTTGTGTCCCACTGTTCCGGATTCGTCGCACCCCAGCGCCGCAGCTCCCACATGATGACGGCCCCCACCGCAGATTGTGACACTATAATCCCTGCCACACTGGACGGCACAGAGTTCAATTTCATATTTGCTTTGCCCTGCAATTGTAATACGATACTCCTCCATAGCGCTCCATCCTTATCCCTGAATTTTTATTTATTATACAACAATACTATAGGGAAATCCATCATTAGATTGTGCATCTTAGAGGTAGCCCCACGCTCTGTCGTCCAAAGCGTGGTATAAATTGTTGCCGATAGGACATCGCAATATTATGCTTCTCATTTCAAAAACGAGGCTTGGCTGTGCTTTCTCACGGTATTTGCAGCAATATTTCTGCCTCTCAATGCATCTGCCCGAGACTTGAAGGCACAAAACAAATGGTCGGGAACGCAGAGAAAAGGCACTGTATTTCTACGAAATACAGTGCCTTTTCAAACGCTGCGCCGGTCTGAATCGTTCCGCCGTACGGTGTTGAGCATCGACCCAGCGGTATTTCTCCGCTATTTTGTGAGCAGTCCCATTCCGTCTGCGCTCCCCATGACCGGTATCAGCGCTGTACCCGGCCGGAGCCGTCTCCACCGGCCAGCTTTTCGACCTCCGCCACGGTGATGCGGTTAAAATCTCCCTCAATTGAGTGTTTGAGGGCGGAGGCCGCTACGGCAAATTCAATGGCCGCCTGGCTGTCCTTTCCAGCCAGCAGGGCGTAAATCAATCCGCCGCCAAAGCTGTCTCCGCCGCCCACCCGGTCCACGATGCGCAGGTGATACTCCTTGGAGAAGCAGTAGTGTTCCCCATCGTACAGCATGCCGGCCCAGTCGTTGTCGCTGGCGGAAATGGAGCTGCGCAGGGTGATGGCCACCCGCTCAAAGCCGAACTGGTCAGCCAACTGCCTGGCCACACTCTTGTAGCCTTCCTTATTTAACTTGCCGCCAGTAATGTCGGTCTCCGCAGCCTCAATACCGAACACGTCCTTGGCGTCTTCCTCATTGGAGATGCACACGTCCACATACCGGCACAGCTCACTCATGGCCGCCCGGGCCTGCTCCCGGGTCCACAGCTTGCCCCGGTAGTTCAGATCGCAGGAGATCTTGACTCCCCTGGCCTTGGCTGCCCGGCAGGCGTCCTTGCAGATCTCCACCACATTGGGGCCCAGAGCGGGCGTGATGCCGGTAAAGTGGAACCAGTCCGCCCCGGCAAAAATTGCGTCCCAGTCAAAGTCGGCAGGCTGGGCCTCCTGGATGGCGGAGTGGGCCCGGTCGTAGATGCACACGCTCCCCCGCTGGGAGGCCCCCTTCTCCAGGAAATAGATGCCCACCCGGTCTCCGCCCCGGACGATATGGGAGGTATCAACGCCAAAGCTGCGCAGGGCGTTGACCGCCGCCTGGCCGATGGCGTGGCCGGGCAGCTTGGTAACATAGACGGAATCCAGCCCGTAGTTGGCCAGAGAGACGGCTACATTGGCCTCCCCGCCGCCGAAGGTGGCCTGCAACTGGTCGTTCTGGAAGAACCTATAATATCCATTGGGGGCCAAACGGAGCATGATCTCGCCAAAAGTTACAACGCGCTTGTTCATGGTACGTCCCTCCTTATTTCTGCACCAGGTGGATAGCAAAGCCCCCAAAGTCTCCCTCCAGGTAGACCGCCTTTGCCCGCCCCTTGGCATCGGTCTTACAGGTGGCGTGGTCAATCGCCACCCCGCGGCGCTCCAGATGATAGATGGCCCGCTCCACACTGTTGGTACCGATGGCGATGTGTCCGTGGACGCCGGGGCCGGGGGCCTTGGTGCACTCCACCGCCGTCCCCGCGTGGTTGGAGCTGTTCCCCGCCCGGAAGGGCAGGCCGAACAGGCCGCAGATAGTCCTGGCCGTGCGCTCGGACGCCTGGGCGTCCAAGCAGTTGATGCCCACATGGGCCAGGCTGAAGCCCAGCATGGTATCCACCGCCTCCCGGGTCAAGCGGGTGATTTCGGCCCAGTTCTCCGCCTCAATGAGGTCTTTTTTCACCATCCAGGTGCCGCCGCAGGCCACAACTTGGTCAAAGGACAGATAATCCATCAGATTTTTGGCGCTGACACCGCCGGTCGGCATCCATTTCAGAGCCTTATAGGGTCCGGCGATGGCTTTGAGCTTGGCCACACCGCCGTTTTGCTCGGCGGGGAAAAACTTGACCGCCTCCAGCCCAAAAGCCATGGCCTGTTCCATCTCGCCTGGGGTAGCGGTACCGGGCAGGATCAGCCCCCCCTTGGCCTTTACATAGCGCACGGTATCGGGGTTGAAGCCGGGACTGACAATAAATTTGGCCCCGGCCGCCAGGGCCCGGTCCACCTGTTCATGGTTTAAAACGGTACCCGCACCCAGAAGCATCTCGGGCACCTCAGCCGCAATCGCCCGCATGGCCTCCTCGGCGGCACAGGTGCGGAAGGTCACCTCTGCCGCAGGCAGCCCTCCCTCCACCAGGGAGCGGGCTAGGGGGACGGCCTTCTTCGCATCGTCAGATCGGAAGAGCACACGTCTGAACTC
>ERZ506950.739-NODE-739-length-16983-cov-3.896089_pt1 | contig 16983 bp, 13 predicted proteins | sample MGYA00512897_ERZ506950 | MGnify/ENA metagenome assembly ERZ506950
TTCGCCTGCCACATGCCCGACTGCCTCGAAATGCCCTATAAACCGGCCATCGTCGGGGCGCACGAACCCGCCGAAGGGGAGAAACGCTGGCGCATGGGCGGCACGAGCTGCCTTGCCGGCGACTACTGCGGCGACTGGGCCTTCGACCACGAACTGAAAGTCGGTGAGCGCATTGTCTTCGAAGATATGATCCACTATACGATGGTCAAGACCACGATGTTCAACGGCGTGGCGCACCCCTCGATCGTCATTGCCCGCCGCGACGGGCGCACGGACGTCATCCGCGAATTCGGCTACGAGGATTTCCGCAACCGCATGTCGTAAATTACACAAACGCATATAAATGAAAGATTTTACACCTACCTCCTACACGCTCGAATGTGTCGCTACGGGGCGTGAGTTCGAGGACACGGGCTGGATGCTCTCCGATCCGCAGTGCAAGACGCCCTCGCTCATCCGTGCGAAATATGCCCGCAGGCAGCTCGAAGTGAAACCCGCCGAATACGGTCTTTACCGGTTCTGCGACTGGATGCCCGTGCGGCGTATCCTCAAGGGCTCCTCGGCACCCGTCACCTATAAAAGCAAGGGGCTTGCCGCCCACCTCGGGCTGGAAAACCTCTGGATCACGTTCAACGGCTACTATCCGGCTATCGGTGCCACGATGTCTACCTGTTCGTTCAAGGAGACCGAAGCCTATTCGGTCTGCGGGCGTGCCGCCGAACACGAGGATCGTGTCCTTGTGGTCGCCTCGGCGGGCAATACGGCCCGTGCCTTCGCCAAGGTGTGTTCCGACAACAATATCAAGCTGCTCCTGTCGGTGCCCTACGACAATATCGGGGCGCTGTGGTTCGAGCATCCGCTCGACCCCTGCGTGAAACTCATCTCGTGTGCGGCGGGCGGCGACTATTTCGATGCCATCCACCTGAGCGACCTCGCCCTCAAGGGGCCCGGGTTCTATGCCGAAGGCGGCGCGAAGAACATCGCCCGCCGCGACGGCATGGCCACGACGGTACTTTCGGCCGTGACGACCATCGGCCGCATCCCCGACTACTATTTCCAGGCTGTGGGCAGCGGTACGGGCGCCATTGCCGCCTGGGAGGCCAACATGCGCCTGATCGGGGACGGCCGCTTCGGGACGAATACCATGAAACTCATGGTGTCGCAGAATGCGCCGTTCGTGCCGATGTACGACGCATGGCAGGCCGATTCGCGCAAGATGCTGCCCTACGAGGACGACAAGGCGCGCCGCGATGCGGAGATCATCGACGCCAAGGTGCTCTCCAACCGCCGCCCGCCCTACGGCATCACCGGCGGGCTTTACGATGCGCTGAAAGCCACGGGCGGAGAGTTCTTCGTCTCGACGAACGCCATGGCGCGCAAGGCGCGCAAGCTCTTCCACGAACTGGAGGGCGTGGACATCTACTCTGCGGCAGGTGTCGCACTGGCTTCGCTCATCAATGTCGTCGCCGCGGGCAAGGTCGAAAAGGACGCCACCGTCATGCTTAACGTCACGGGCGGCGGTGAGGAGCATTTCAAGGAGGGCAAGGAGCTCTGGTACCTCAAGCCCAGCCATGTATTCCCGCTCGAACCCGACACGGAAGACGTGGTCGCCAAAGTCGAGGCGCTCTTCAACTGATCCCCGATACGATCCGGCTCCGGCCGGATCTTTTTTTCGGGCCGTCGCGTCCCGGATGCCGCCCCGCGGCAAGGGGCAGCTTCGTACTTTGGCTCCGTTTCCCGTCCGCTGCCGCGCCCGTTTCACGACGCCTGCCGCATGTGCCGGTGCATTTTCCGGTGCCGGGAAAGAAAACGGCCGCAAAGGCCGGAATACTGCCGGAAACTATTATCTTTGCAGCGGTTTCCGGAGGGCGGCGCGCAGCCGGGCCTCTCACCGGGAGCTCCGATTTTTTTTATTATTAACCCAACAAATTCAAGATGAAAAACATCCGAACCAAGCAGACTCCCTGCTTCAGGCGTTGGAGCCGCAAGGGCTGGGCAGCCTTTGCGAGCCTGCACCGCCATGTAACCATCGGAGTCCTCGCCGTGACGATGTCGATCCTCTTGCTCGCGACGCAACATGCGTCTGCGCACGATGCCGATACGGCCGCCGTCCTCAAAACGCTGAGGATCGACGAGGTCGGCATTTCGGGCAGCCAGTCCGCCCCGACGCGCAGCGTACAGTCGCAAACCCCGCTTTTCGACCGGAAAGCACAGGCCGCAGCGCCCGTCCAGACCCTGGAGTCCGCCCTGCGCCTCGCACCTTCGGTCGATATCCGCGAACGCGGGGGCAAGGGCATGCAGGCCGACATCTTCATCCGTGGGGGCTCTTTCGACCAGACCATGGTACTTCTCAATGGCATCGACTTCACCGATGCCCGCACCGGGCACCAGTCTCATTCGCTGCCCGTCGACATCGACTGCATTTCGGCCGTCGACCTGTTGGACGGCGTGCCGGGCGTCGGGGCCTTTGCCGGGGCGGTGAATATCCGCACGGCGCCCCTGAAACCCACCTACCTGCGTTTCGAAGGCGCCGGCGGCCAGCACGGCTACGCCTATGCGAACCTTTCGGGCGCCGTGACTTCGGGCCGTTTCTCGCTGCTCGCCGCCGGTTCTTACCGTCGCAGCGACGGCTACCGCCACAATACCGACTTCGCCAATTACAACGCTTTCGTGCGTGCGACCTACGAGGCTCCACGCGCCGGGTTCTTCGACCTGCAGGCCGGTTACCAGAACCGCACGTTCGGTTCCAACGGCTTCTATGCGGCCTATAACCCCGACCAGTGGGAGGCGACCTCCACGGCATTGGCGTCGCTGCGCTGGTTGAAACAGGCCGGGCGCTTCTCGTTCGGCGCTTCGGCGAGCTACCGCAAGAATTTCGACCGTTACGACTGGACGCGCGGCACGGCGATGAACCGCCACAATACCGACAACGTCGGTGCCCGGCTGTGGGCCGATTACGACTGGCGGGCGGGTACGACCTCGCTCGGCGGCGATTATGCCTTCAACCACATTTACAGCACCAATCTCGGCGAGGCGCTCTCCCGGCCGCACGGCCGCTACACGCACGCCAAGGCGCGCAGTACGGGCAACCTCTGGCTGCGCCATGCCAAACAGTGGCGGCGGTTCGACCTCGCGGCTTCTGCGGGCATCAGCCTCACGCCCTATGGTACGTCGGCGCTGTGGAGCCTCTCGGGAGGCTATACGCCCGCCGCGGGGCTGCACCTCGGCATCGGGGCGTTTCAGTCGATGCGCCTGCCGACCTTCACCGACCTCTACTATACTTCCCCGGCACAGATCAACAACCTTGACCTGACACCGGAAAAGGCTGTCACTTATCTGTTTGATGCTGGCTATATAAAGAATGGCTGGAGGTTGTCGCTGCAGACCTACTACCGTGCCGGCCGCGACATCATCGACTGGGTGTGGCGTGAGGATATGGGCGACAAGTGGCACTCCGAGCAGACCAGCCGCCTCGACACCTACGGCATCGAGCTTTCGGGCGGTTATACGGTCGCCGACGGCTTTCTGCGCCGCGTGACGCTTTCCTACGGTTATATTACCACCGACCGCAACAGCGACATCATCGCCAAGGGGGCGATGGATTACATGCGCCACAAGGCGGCGCTGGCCGTCGAGGTGCATTTCCTGCGCCGCATGTCGCTGGCACTCACGGCGTCGGTCTACGACCGCAACGGCAGCTACACGCACTATCCCGTGCCGGGCGACCCGTCCCTCTCCGAGGTGCGCGATTACGAGCCTTATTTTCTGCTCGACGGCCGCCTCCAGTGGGAGAAAGGCATCTGCCGGCTTTATGTCGATGCGACGAACATCACCGATTCCCGCTACTGCGACCTGGGCGGCATCCCGCTGCCCGGGGCGTGGGTCACGGCGGGCGTGGCGCTGACCATCGGCCGCTGATACGCTCCCTTCCGGCTGCATTCCGGCCCGTCGCCTCGCGCGGCGGGCTTTTTTTTGGGGTTCCCCTGCTTTTTCTCCCTGCGGGAATTTCCGGCTCCGTGCCCGCCTCTCCTGCGGAAAAACCCCGGAAACTGCTGTTTCAGAATCCGGAGTGGCTTTTTTCGTTACGATTTTTTCGTATTTCTCCCGGATTTTCTTTATCTTTGAAAGTATAAATCTAACCTCATTACCTATGGAAAAGCGTATCGTGGAGTGTGTCCCTAATTTCAGCGAGGGACGCGACAAGGCAGTAATCCGTCAGATCACATCGGCCATCGAATCCTCCGGGGGCGTCAAGCTGCTGGACGTGGATCCCGGCGAGGCGACCAACCGGACTGTCGCCACGTTCGTCGGCTCGCCCGAAGCGGTCGTCGAAGCCGCCTTTGCGGGGGTGAAGAGGGCTGCCGAGCTGATCGACATGCGCCGTCATAAGGGTGCGCACCCGCGCATGGGGGCTACCGACGTGTTGCCGCTGATCCCGATTTGCGGCATCACACTCGCCGAGTGCGCCGAGCTGGCCCGCAAACTGGCCGAACGCATCGCCGCTGAACTGCATGTCCCGACCTATTGCTACGAGGCCGCGGCCTTCACCCCCGAGCGGCGCAACCTTGCGGTCTGCCGTGCCGGGGAGTACGAGGCGTTGCCCGAGAAACTGGCGCACAAGGAGACGGCCCCCGATTTCGGGGCGCGGCCGTTCGACGACGGGGTAGCCCGCACGGGTGCCACGACCGTCGGTGCGCGCGATTTCCTGATCGCCGTGAATTTCAACCTCAATACCACCTCCACGCGCCGCGCCAACGCCATTGCGTTCGACGTGCGCGAGAAGGGGCGCCCCGTGCGCGAGGGCAACCCCGTCACGGGCAAGGTCGTAAAGGATGCCGCCGGCAATCCCGTCATGCAGCCCGGCACACTTCCGGCCACGAAGGCTATCGGTTGGTTCATCGAGGAATACGGCATCGCACAGGTGTCGATGAACATCACCGACATCGCCACCACGCCGCTCCACGTGGCCTTCGACGAGGTGTGCCGCAAGGCCGACGCCCGCGGCGTGCGCGTCACGGGCACCGAAATCGTCGGGCTCGTCCCCAAACGTGCGCTCATCGAGGCCGGGAAATATTTCCTGCGCAAACAACGCCGTTCGACGGGTATCGCCGAGCAGGAGATCGTTCGTATCGCCGTCAGGTCGATGGGGTTGGATGACCTCAAACCTTTCGACCCCGCCGAGAAAGTAATCGAATATCTGCTTGAAGCGGAGGATAAGCAAAAACGGCTTATCGACATGACCTGCAAGGGGTTTGCCGAAGAGACTGCGAGCGAATCCCCGGCGCCGGGCGGCGGCTCGATCGCGGCCTACATGGGAGCGCTGGGCGCAGCCCTCGGCACGATGGTCGCCAACCTCTCGTCGCATAAGGCGGGGTGGGACGACCGCTGGGAGGAGTTTTCCGATTGGGCCGACCGGGGACAGGCGTTGCTCGGGGAGTTGCTGCACCTCGTGGACGAGGATACGGCGGCGTTCAACCGCATCATGGCCGTCTTCGCCATGCCCAAGTCGACGGACGAGGAGAAGTCTGCCCGCAGCGCGGCCCTCCAGGAGGCGACGCTCTATGCGACGCAGGTGCCCCTGCGGACGATGAAGACGGCCTTCGGGGTTTTCGAAATCGTGCGTGCCATGGCAGCCGTCGGCAACCCCAACTCGGTGTCCGACGCGGGCGTCGGGGCGCTGGCCGCCCGCAGCGCCGTGCTGGGCGCAGGCCTCAATGTCCGGATCAATGCCGCCGGGCTGAAAGACCGTGCCGCGGCCGATGCGCTCGTGGCCGAAGCCGACCGCCTTGCGGCCGAGGCCGAACGGGCCGAGCGCGAGGTGTTGGAGATAGTAGCAAGTAAAATCTGAGCGATATGACACTGCAAGAGTTCCAGAATGACATCCGCGCGGGCATTCCCGACCGGCTGCCCGCCGCTAAACCCTATGACAAACAGATCAACCACGCGCCCAAGCGCAAGGGGATACTCACGCCCGAGGAGGAGGTGCTGGCGATCCGGAACGCGCTGCGTTATTTCCCCGCGAAGCACCACGCCACGCTGGCCAGGGAGTTTGCCGAGGAGCTGCGCAAATACGGGCGCATCTACATGTACCGCCTGCGTCCCGACTACGAGATGTATGCGCGGCCGATCGACGAATATCCCTGCCGCTGCCGCCAGGCCGCGGCTGTGATGCTGATGATCCAGAACAACCTGGACAAGGCTGTGGCGCAGCATCCCCACGAGCTGATCACCTATGGCGGCAACGGCGCCGTGTTCCAGAACTGGGCGCAGTACCGCCTGACGATGAAGTACCTGTCGGAGATGACCGACAGCCAGACGCTGGTGATGTACTCGGGGCACCCGCTGGGGTTGTTTCCGTCGCATCCCGATGCCCCGCGCGTCGTGGTGACCAACGGCATGGTGATCCCCAACTATTCGAAGCCCGACGACTGGGAGCGCATGAACGCCCTCGGGGTGTCGCAGTACGGCCAGATGACGGCCGGCTCCTATATGTATATCGGCCCGCAGGGGATCGTTCACGGCACCACCATCACGGTGATGAACGCCGCGCGCAAGCGTTTCTCCGGCGGCCGCAAGGATGCCCGGGGAATGCTTTTCGTCTCCTCGGGGCTGGGCGGCATGTCCGGGGCGCAGCCCAAGGCGGGCAATATCTCGGGCGTGGTGAGCGTCATCGCCGAAATCAACCCCAAGGCGGCGCAGAAACGCTACGAGCAGGGATGGGTCGACGAGATGTACGATTCGCTCGACGCCCTGGTTCCCCGCATCCGCGAGGCCTGCCGTGCCCGCGAGGTGGTCTCGATGGCCTATGTGGGCAACGTCGTCGACCTTTGGGAAAGGCTGGCGGCCGAGGAGATTGCCGTAGACCTGGGTTCCGACCAGACCTCGCTCCACAACCCCTGGGCGGGCGGCTACTACCCCGTGGACGTAAGCTACGAGGCTTCGAACAAGATGATGGCCGAGGAGCCCGCCCGCTTCCGCGAGTGCGTGCAGGAGTCGCTGCGCCGCCAGGTCGACGCCATCAACAAACTCACCGCGCGGGGGATGTATTTCTTCGACTATGGCAACGCCTTCCTGCTGGAAGCCTCGCGCGCCGGGGCTGCCGTGATGGGCGAGGGCGGCCGTTTCCGTTATCCCTCCTATGTGCAGGACATCATGGGGCCGATGTTCTTCGACTACGGCTTCGGCCCGTTCCGCTGGGTCTGCACCTCGGGCCGCCCCGAAGACCTCGAGCTCACCGACCGCCTCGCCGCCGAAGTATTGGAGGAGATCCGCGCCACGGCGCCCGCCGAGATCGCCGGGCAGCTCGACGACAACATCCACTGGATCCGCGAGGCCGGCCGTAATCGGCTGGTCGTCGGTTCGCAGGCGCGTATCCTCTATGCCGACAGCGAGGGGCGCACACGGATCGCACAGGCCTTCAACCGGGCTGTGGCCGACGGGCGTCTCTCGGCCCCCGTCGTGCTGGGCCGCGACCACCACGACGTGTCGGGCACCGACTCGCCCTACCGCGAGACGTCGAACATCTACGACGGCTCGAACCTCACGGCCGACATGGCCGTGCAGAACGTCATCGGCGACTCGTTCCGCGGCGCCACGTGGGTGTCGATCCACAATGGCGGCGGCGTAGGCTGGGGCGAGGTCATCAACGGCGGCTTCGGCATGGTGGTCGACGGCTCGGAAGATGCCGACCGCCACATCCGGGAGATGCTGCTGTGGGATGTCAACAACGGCATCGCCCGCCGCAGCTGGGCGCGCAACGAGGGTGCCATGTCGGCCATCCGCCGCGAGATGGAACGCACCCCCGGCCTGCAGGTCACGCTGCCCAATGTCGCCGATGAGGAATTGATACGTAATATATTGAAAGAAAACGAATAAATCCCTATCACTTCACATGGAACATCACCATATCTCCGCGGAGCACCTTTCCCTTGCCCGCATCCGTGAAATCCTCGAACGGCACCTTCCCCTGGCACTGAGCGACGATGCCCGGACTCGCATCGTCCGCTGCCGCGAATACCTCGACCGCAAAATGGAGAACCCCGAGCGGCCGGTCTACGGCATCACCACCGGATTCGGTTCGCTGTGCGACATTTCGGTGGGCTACGACGAGCTGGCGCAGTTGCAGAAGAACCTCGTGATGTCGCATGCCTGCGGTACCGGCGAGCGGGTGCCTTCCGAGGTCGTGAAGCTGATCCTGCTGCTCAAGATCCAGTCGCTATCCTACGGCCATTCGGGCGTGCAGCTTGCGACCGTGGAGCGGCTGATCGACTTTTTCAACAACGACGTCCTGCCCGTGGTCTACCAGCAGGGTTCGCTGGGCGCATCGGGCGACCTGGCGCCGCTGGCGCACATGAGCCTGCCGCTGCTGGGGCTGGGCGAAGTGGAATACAAGGGGGCTGTGCGCCCGGCTGCCGGCGTGCTCTCCGAGCGGGGATGGCAGCCGATCGAGCTCCAGTCCAAGGAGGGGCTGGCGCTGCTCAACGGCACGCAGTTCATGAGCGCCTACGGCGTCTGGGCTTTGATCCAGTCCCGCCGCCTGAGCGAGTGGGCCGACCGTATCGGGGCGCTGTCGTTCGACGCTTTCGACGGGCGCATCGAGCCTTTCTGCGACGAGGTGCACCTGATCCGCGCCCACCGGGGACAGCTCGCCACGGCACGCAACATCCGGCGCCTGTTGGAAGGCAGCCAGCTGGCCGCACGTCCCAAGAAACACGTACAGGATCCCTATTCGTTCCGCTGCATCCCCCAGGTGCACGGGGCTTCGAAGGACACCATCGACTATGTCGAAAGCGTGCTGACGACCGAGATCAACAGCACCACCGACAACCCGACGGTCTTCCCCGACGAGGACATGGTCGTCTCGGCGGGGAATTTCCACGGCCAGCCCATCGCGCTGGCGATGGATTTCCTCGCCATAGCCCTCGCCGAGCTGGGCAACATCTCCGAGCGGCGCACCTATAAACTGATTTCGGGCGCCCGGGAACTTCCGAAGTTCCTGGTTGCCAACCCGGGGCTGAACAGCGGCTTCATGATCCCGCAATACACCGCGGCGTCGATCGTCAGCCAGTCCAAAGGGCTGTGCATGCCCGCCTCGGTCGACTCGATCCCCTCGTCGCAGGGGCAGGAAGACCATGTGAGCATGGGTTCCAACGCCGCCACCAAACTCTACCGCGTGGTGCTCAACACCGAGCGAGTGCTGGCCATCGAGCTGTTCAATGCCGCGCAGGCGCTCGACTTCCGCCGCCCGGCGCGTTCCTCCGCGACGATCGAACAGATGGTTGCCGAGTACCGCAAACGGGTGCCGTTCATCGACAACGACTCGGTGATGTACCCCCATATCGAATCCTCCATCCAATTCCTCCGGACACTATGAGGCTGCTGGTAAAGAACATCAGTACGATCGTCGGGATCGAGACCGCCGGCCGCCTCCGCCTGTGCGGCGGGGAGATGGATCGGCTGGAGACGTTCGACGATGCCTGGCTGCTGGCCGACGATGGGCGTATCGCAGCCTTCGGGAGCATGGATTCGCTGGGCGAAATGGCTGCGGACGAGGTGGTCGACGCCGGGGGCGGGATGCTTTTCCCGTCGTTCTGCGATTCGCATACGCACCTGGTCTACGCCGGGAGCCGCGAACAGGAGTTCCTCGACAAGATCAACGGCCTGACCTACGAGCAGATCGCCCGCCGCGGCGGGGGCATCCTCAATTCCGCCGACCTGCTGCACCGCACCTCCGAAGAGGAGCTCTACCGCCAGGCGATGGGGCGTATCCGCGAGATCGCCGCCATGGGGACGGGTGCCGTGGAGATCAAGAGCGGCTACGGGCTGACTACGGCCGACGAGCTGAAGATGCTGCGCGTCATCCGGCGCATCCGCGAGACGGCGCCGCTGGCTGTGCGCGCCACGTTCCTCGGGGCGCATGCCGTGCCGCGCGCCTACGTAGGACGGCAGGAGGAGTATGTCGATCTGGTCTGCAACGAAATGCTGCCTGCGGTGGCGGCCGAAGGGCTGGCCGATTTCGTCGACGTGTTCTGCGACGAAGGGTTCTTCACCGTGGAGCAGACGGCACGCATCATGAAGGCCGGGCGCAAGCTGGGCATGCGCGCCAAGATCCACGCCAACGAACTCGCCGTCTCGGGCGGCGTGCAAGTGGGCGTGGAGTACGACGCCCTGTCGGTCGACCACCTCGAACGCATGGGTGGGCCCGAGATCGACGCCCTGCACGGCACGGTGACCTCGCCGACGATGCTGCCCGGCGCGGCATTCTTCCTCGGGATGAGCTATCCGCCGGCCCGCGAAATGATAAATGCCGGGCTGGGCGTGGCGCTGGCTTCGGACTACAATCCCGGTTCGTCGCCCTCGGGCAACATGCGCATGGTCGTGTCGCTGGCATGCATCCGTATGCGGATGACCCCTGCCGAGGCCATCAATGCCGCGACGCTCAACGGGGCCTACGCCATGGGGCTTAGCCGTGACTACGGCTCCGTCACGGTCGGCAAGGTCGCCAATTTCTTCCTCACGGTGCCGATGCCTTCGGTGGCGTTCATGCCCTATGCCTATACCACGCCGCTCATCAGCCGCATATTCCTGCGCGGCGAGGAGGTCGTGGCGTAATATTTGACGGGAGAGCCGTATGAGATTGTTGGTTCTGATCATTGGCCTGGCGCTTGCCGGGGCCGTAAAAGCACAGGATATGAAGCCGTTGACACCGGAAGAAAGACGTGTGATCGTCGACAAGGGTACCGAAGCGCCTTTTTCGGGCCGTTATTACAAGCATCGCGGAGAGGGGGTTTACCGTTGCCGCCAGTGCGGTGCGCCGCTGTACCGTTCGCAGGACAAGTTCGATGCCGGGTGCGGCTGGCCGAGTTTCGACGACGAAATCCCCGGTGCCGTGAGGCGCACGACGGATGCCGACGGCCGGCGTACCGAAATCACTTGTGCCCGCTGCGGCGGACACCTGGGACATGTCTTTACGGGCGAAGGCTTTACGCCCAAAAATACGCGCCACTGCGTCAACTCCGTCTCGCTCGTGTTCGAACCCGGAGGGGAAGCTTCCTCCGGGGCCGAAACGGCCGTAAAACCCGCGGTTTCCTCCCCGGAATCCGAAGGCCGGACTGCCTCGCAGCCCGAAAAGCAGACGCAGCAGCCCGGAACCCAATTCGGGAGTCCCGGCGCTCAGGCGTCCGGGGCTGACTCGACGTCGGCCGCCGCCCGGCCGGGGGACGGGATGCCGCCCGCAGGGCAGGCCGCGGAGCGTGGCGCGACGGCGATCTTTGCCGGAGGTTGTTTCTGGGGCGTGGAATATATGCTTTGGAAAGTGCCCGGAGTCCTGAAGGTCGAGTCGGGCTACATCGGCGGCACGACCGAAAATCCCACCTATGAAGAGGTATGCAGCCACCGTACGGGACATGCCGAAGCCGTACGTGTGGTATTCGATCCTGCAAAGGTGTCCTACGAGACGCTGGCACGCCTGTTCTTCGAAATCCACGACCCGACCCAGGAAAACGGGCAGGGCCCCGACCTCGGCGACCAGTACCGTTCCGAGATATTCTACACCTCGCCCGCCCAGCAGGCGACGGCCGAGAGGCTCATCGCCGAGTTGCGGCGCAAAGGCTACGACGTCGTGACGCAAGTCACCCCTGCGGGCCGTTTCTGGCCCGCCGAGGATTACCACCAGCGATACTACGAGCGCAAGGGTACGCAGCCGTACTGCCACGCCTATACCAAGCGGTTCTGAGCCTGCGCCGGACTTGCCGTCGCATTGCGCCCGCCGCCTCCGTAAGGGCATTTCCGATTCCGATACGATTGTAAGACACCCCGCCTCACAGCGGGGTGTCGTGCCGTTCGGGCGTAATCCCGGCCAGGGGCGATACGGGGCCTCGGCGCCGAAGGGTTCTGAAAATCCGCTGCGACAAAACGCTCCCGGCCGAGGACAGATTGCCTTTCGGCCGTGGATTGGTTGCCTTCCGTCCGTGGACAGGCTGCCTTCCGGCTGTCGACAGGTCGCTGTGTTTTAGGCCGTTGCCGCGTGCAAAGCCTATTCTTCGGTGAGTTTCCCGATCTCGCCCTGCATGATATGGGGCAGATTTTCGCGGATTTTCCCGATGGGCCAGTCCCACCATCGCAGTTCCTGCAACCTGGCTACGGTGTCCGCGTCGAAACGCCTGCGGATCACCCTGGCCGGCACGCCGCCGACGATGGTGTAGGGCGGGACATCCCTGGTGACGACCGCCCGCGCCGCGATCACCGCGCCGTCGCCGATCCTCACACCGGCCATGACGACCGCTTCGTACCCGATCCATACGTCGTTCCCGATTACGATGTCGCCTTTGTTGTCCCACGCCGCGGCGACATCCTTCCTGTCCAGCCCCCACTCCTCGAAAAAGAGCGGGAACGTATAGTTGGCCAGCGATCCCAGCGTGTGGTTGGCACTGTTGAACAGGAACTTGGCGCCGCACGCTATCGAACAGAACTTGCCGATCACCAGCCGGTCGCCGTTGACGGGGTAGTGGTACAGGACGTTGTTCTTTTCGAATTGCGTCGGGTCGTTCACGAAATCGTTGTAGATCGTGTAGTCCCCGACCTCGATCATCGGGTTGCCGATGACCGTGTTCAGGTAGACCGTCTGCCGGTCGTTCGTGCGGGGATAGGTCTTGCTATTCATGGTTGGTCGTTTCAGTCTGCTTTTACGGTGATGATCTGTTTCCAGTCGGTCGTATATTCCTGCGAGAGGTGCTGGCGGTTCATCTTCAGCGGGGCGAACCCCTGTGCCGCCACCACGACCCTGTTGCGGCCGTAGGTGCGGTTGGTCGCGTCCATGGCGTCCATCAGCCGGGCGTGCCTGGCACGATCCACGGGGTCGAACAGGTCGGTTTGCAGCCCCGTGCGCGACGAAATGTTCGAAAGCGTAATCCCGGCTTTCTTGTAGCCGTAGCCTTTGCGGAATATGCGTTGCAGGGCCTTTGCTGCCAGCGGCACCAGCTCCAGCGTGTCGTCGGTCGGCACCACGGGGCGCACGGTCTGGCTTTCGAAATACTGGGGCAGCTCCTCGCGGTGGCGGTTGGTGAGGATGTAGACCGTCACCTCGCCGCAGAGGCTTTGCTGGCGGCGCAGTTTCTCGGCGGCCATCGAGGCGAACGCCGCCACCGAGGTGTGTATCTCCTCGTATTGGGTCAGCTCGTGCGCGAAGCTGCGCGAGACGGTGATCTGCTGTTTGGCCGGCGGGGCGCTCTCGAAGTCGATGCACGCCTCGCCCTGAAGCTCTTTCCATGTGCGCAGCCCCGTGACCCCCATGCGGCCGCGTATCCATGCCTCGGGACGCTGCACGAAGTCCCATGCCGTACGTACGTTGGCGGCCTGCAACATGCGCCGGTGCTTGCGCCCGATGCCCCAGACATCCTCTATCGGGAATTTGCGCAGTACCTTTTCGATGTCCTGCGGACGGTACATCAGGCAGGCGCCCTGCAACTTGGGGTACTCCTTGCAGAGTTTCGACGCGATCTTGGCCAGCGTTTTGGTCGGGGCGATGCCGATGCTCACGGGAATGCCCGTATTGCGGCGTACCGTGCGGCTGATGTGCCGTCCCAACTCCTCCAGCCGTCCGGTCTCGATGCCCCGCAAGTCGAGGAACGCCTCGTCGATGGAGTATACCTCGGCGGCGGGAACCATGCGGCGGAGCGTCCAGATCACGCGCCGCGACATGTCGCCGTAGAGGTTGAAATTACTCGAAAAGACGGCTACATTATGCCGTTTTTCGAGGTCGCGGATCTGGAAATAGGGGTGTCCCATGCGGATGCCGAGCGCCTTGGCCTCGTTCGAGCGCGCGATCACGCAGCCGTCGTTGTTCGACAGCACGACCACGGGCCGCCCCTCCAGTTCGGGGCGGAAGACCCGCTCGCACGAGGCGAAGAAATTATTGCAGTCGCAAAGTCCGTACATCGTTTTTTCGTGTTGCATGTCGTCCGTCGCCCTCTCCCTGGGCGTTGCCGCTCCCTCGCTGGGATATTGCTAGGGGTGAGGTAGTTGCGGCGTTTCGGCGGCCGCTTCAGACCTTTTTGATGGCGTACGTCACCACGCCCCATACCGTGAAATCGCTCTCCTGGCCGATCTCGATCGGTTTGTAGCGCTTGTTCGCGGGCACGAGGACGATCTTGCCCTGTCCCATCCGCAGGCGTTTGAGGGTGAATTCCCCGTCGAGGAAACATACGGCGACACAGCCGTCGTAGGCCTCCAGCGACTTGTCCACGACCAGCAGGTCGCCGTCGGCGATGCCGTCGTCCTGCATGCTGTCGCCCGCGACCCGAGCGAAGAACGTGGCACCCGGGTTGCGAACCAGCTCCCGGTTCAGGTCGAGGGGTGGGTCGAGGTGGTCGTCGGCCGGCGAGGGAAAACCCGCCGAGACGCCGCTCGTCGCCACGGGAAGTTCCGTGCGGGTCGAGGTGTCGGGGCGGACGAGCCGGAGCCGTATTTCTTCCTGGTTGTCCATCTTGTTATCCATAGTCGCTGCAAAATTGCAAAAAATTTCGTGTAAACCGGCAATATTTCCTACATTTGCCTCCTGAAATCCCGGTTTTATGGAACGTGCCAAAGGTATTCTCTACGCGGCCCTGTCGTCGTCGACCTTCGGGCTGGCGCCGCTCTTCACACTGTTACTGCTCGGCCTGGGCTACTCTTCGTTCGAGGTGCTGTCCTACCGTTGGGGTGTCGCGTCGCTGTTTCTCGGTGCCCTGGCGCTGCTCGCCGGGCGCAGTTTCCGCCTCTCGTGGCCGGAATTGCGGACGGTATTCTTCCTGAGCCTTTTCCGCGCCGCCACGTCGCTGAGCCTGGTCATCGCCTACCAGCATATCGCCAGCGGCGTTGCGTCGACCATTCATTTCATGTATCCGCTGGCCGTCGCCCTGGCCATGATGTGCTTCTTCCGCGAAAAAGGCTCCGTATGGGTCTTTGCGGCCATCGGCATGTCCATCGTCGGCGCCGTGCTTCTCTCGCTGGGCAACGTCGATTTCACCCGGGGGAATACCACGTTGGGCATGGTCTCGGCCGCCGTTTCGGTCGTCTCCTACGGCGGTTATATCGTCGGCGTGCGCAAGAGCCGTGCCGTGGGGATCGACTCCACGGTGCTGACCTGTTACGTGATGGGACTGGGGGCTTTGTATTTCATTGCCGGCGGCCTCGTTACGGGCGGTATCCGCATCGAGACGGACGGCACGGCGTGGCTCTGCATCCTCGGGGTGGCGCTTCCGGCCACGGCCGTGTCGAACATGACGCTGGTGCAGGCCATCAAACGCATCGGGCCGACGCTGACTTCGGTTTTCGGGGCCTTGGAACCGCTTACGGCCGTGGTCATCGGCGTCGCGGTCTTCGGCGAACCCTTTACGACGCAGGGCGCTGCTGGCATCCTGCTGATCGTCGCAGCCGTCACGATCGTCATCCTGCACAGCGGCCGCCGGAAAGCCTGACCAGGCCGCACTGCGGCGTGCTGCCGCCCGGGGAGCGCAGCTTCCGGATAAAGGCGGCGCGCATCCGGCCGGGAGACAGCTTCCCGGATACGGATAACGTACTCCCGGACAAAATAGAACCGACGGAAAACCCGTTTTACCGATATGATTATCAGTGCCAGCCGCCGGACGGATATTCCGGCTTTCTATGCGCCGTGGTTCTTCAACCGCCTGCGGGAGGGTTACCTCCTTGTACCCAATCCGTTCAACCCCAGGGCGCTCAGCCGCATCAGCCTCGGGCGCGACGTCGTGGACTGCATCGTATTCTGGACGAAGAACCCGGCGCCGATGCTTCCGCGCCTCGGGGAGTTGTCGGGCTACAACTATTATTTCCAGTATACGCTCAATCCCTACGGTGCCGATCTGGAAAAGCACCTGCCGCCACTCGAAAAGCGGATCGAGACCTTCAAACGCCTCTCGGATCAGGTAGGGCGCGACAGGGTGGTGTGGCGCTATGACCCGATCCTCACCAATGCGGCCTGCGACGTGGATTTCCACTGCGAGGCCTTCGCCCGGATCGCCCATGCCCTGCGGGATCATACGACGACCTGCATGCTGGGCTTCATCGACCATTACCGCCATGTCCGCGGCGTCCTCGGGGCGCTCGGCATCGGGCCCTTGCAACGGGACGAAATCGAACGCATGGCCGTGTCGTTCCGCCGGACAGTGGCGTCGACGCCGATCGCATTGAATACCTGCACCGCAAAGGTCGACCTTCGGCACCTGGGCATCCCGGCCGGCATGTGCATCGACCGCGGGCTGGTCGAACGCATTGCGGGCTATCCGATCGCGGCGAAGAAGGATGCGAACCAGCGCCATATCTGCAATTGCGTCGAGAGCATCGACATCGGCACCTATGAAAGCTGTCTGAACGGCTGTGTCTATTGCTATGCCATCCGGGGCAATTACGGTACGGCGGAGTATAACTGCCGCAGGCACGATCCCCGCTCGCCGCTGATGATCGGGCATCTTTGCGACGGTGATGTGGTGAAGGAGCGGCCGGTGAAAAGCCTCCGCAGCACGCAGCATACGCTGTTTTAACAGGACGGCGTCTCTTCGGGGGAGTGTTTCTTCGATATTTTCCCGGATAGCTCCCGGTATGTGCAGTTCATTATTTCATAGCGTTTTACTTCATGCGTCATGCGGTCTTCCTGCACCAGATAGGCGCGTTTTGCCCACGCCTCGATCGTGAAATCGCATGCCGGCCCTTCCAATTTCAGCACGTGCGAGTCCATCAGGTTCCAGAAAATGAAGCGCAGCTTGTTGGCATAGCTTCCGTTTGCAAATGACATTTGTGCGCCCGTTTCGTCCTTAAAATAGACGCTGTTGAAATTTTCTCTTGCCCGTCCCATAGCAGTTGTGTTTAGTCGGTGCAAAGGTCGGAAGGTGTAATGACAAGTTTTGACACCGTTGCGTATTTTTTTGAATGCACGATGCCGGAATGGAGTTCTCAAACTATCGTTTCAGCACCTTTCGCAACCTGTCGAGC
>ERZ506950.758-NODE-758-length-16560-cov-6.007998_pt1 | contig 16560 bp, 14 predicted proteins | sample MGYA00512897_ERZ506950 | MGnify/ENA metagenome assembly ERZ506950
ATAGTTTGGCAGAGGCATTCTTCCCTGACAAGTCGCTGGTTGATTTGACGCTTACGCATAATTTCCTTTTTCTACTTCATTAAATATATCAAGAAATCTCATTAATTAAAGCCTCCATTTCTTTGCGTAAAGTAGCCATTTCGTTTTCGAATTCCGAAATACTAACATAATGTGGAGTATAAGGACGCAGATAGAATTCGGGAAGTAATGTTAAATATGTTTCGCCGATAATTGTATTGATATCAATTTTACCACCTTTTCTTTCTTGATGAGTATTTCCTGTTTCATCTATCCATTTAGTTAATGTATTGGCATCATCATATGTCAACCATCTTGATTCAAGTAAACCTGGCATTTCAATACCGTCTGTACTTACCCAACCCGATATTTCATCGTGTTTCCACCCATTTCGGTTGTTACGAAGTTTAGTTGGGAATCTTTTATCGGAATTAGCTAATCCGTCATTATCAATAATATACATCCAGATAGCTTTATCTTGTATTTTAGTAACTTTGTCACTACGCTTTTTAATGAATAAAGCGTAAGTCTTTTCCTTGGTATATGGTGCAAAAGCGAATTTTGGCAATGAAACTATTGCGTATATTTCGCATTTTTCAAGAATTTCTTGACGAAACTTCTTATATGAGGGATTTTCTAATACACCATCTGGGGTGATAATACACGCTTTTCCACCAACTTCGAGCAAATCAATAGCCTTACAAATAAAAGCTATCTCTGTTCTGTTTGTGGAAATTGCGTTGGTTTTTGCTTTGATAGTACCGCTACCGTACGGCGGGTTTGTAATTACATACTGGTATTTTTTACTAAGCGTGGATTTCCCGTTTTGCTTTGTCGGATTTAAGGAATTGTCCGAATACATATGAGTATGCCCGTCACCAACCAAAAACATATTTAAGCGAGTTCTTGATATATTTTCATCTCGAACATCTACGCCGTAGAAACATCTTTTAGAAAGGAATTCCCTTGCTCCAGTTGTTAAAGTGCCGCTTTTCTCATAATTGTTTAACAAGACTTTAAAGCTTTCAGTTAAGAATCCGCCTGTGCCGCAAGCAGGATCTATAATAGAAAACTCCTTTTTCTCATTGTAAACATCTTCATCTTGAAGTAATAATTTGGAAAATATATGCGTATAATGACGCCTTGTGAAATATTCTCCAAAATCCTTTTTCTCTTTAGAAGAAGCGAACATTTCATATACAGCACCAAACAAGTCAAACCCTGTTCCGTGCAAAGGTTTCATAGAATCAATTATGCTATAAATTTGTTTCACATCATCTACGCCAATGAGTGGTTTGTTTCTTCCGTCACCGCTGATTGCAATTCTAACTACTTCCATAACATTTTTGAATTCTTTGAAAGTTGTTTCATCTTCCAAACGGCTAATGTAACCACTCAAATTATTCTTTACTTTTTCTGCCACATCATCGTTGCAAGTAGACCAGTATACTTTAGATGCATCTTTCGTACCATCAATTTCCTCTTTTTCCTCGAAATATTCAAGGGCAACAAAACCCACTGTAAAGTCAATCTTTTGAACATTGTCTTTGAAGTTTATGCCACGATATACACCTGCAAGTTCCCAAAGCTTCTTATTAAATATTGCTTCTGAAATGGTGGATATAGAGTCAACATTCGTGTTGATTGAATCCAAGTCAGGATTTGCGGTTAATTTGTTCTTGATAAGTCTATAAATATCAATAGTCTGAAATTCACGAATAGGATTACCGTTGAGTGTTAACTGCTTTAAGGTTTTCGCATTATAAAAATATGTGGTTTTGCAGTTTGTAACAATGAAATAAGGTAAACCCAATTTAGGTGCCTTGATTTTACCTTGTTTCAAAGCATCTTTCCAATCTTTATCTCCAACCTTGCAGTCATCTTTTGCTTCTGCATATGCGACAAGGTTTTTGATGTATTGTTCGTCATTGGTGCCATCGTATTCAAATTCAGAAATAAGGATATCGGGTCGTTTTGAACCAGTATATTTTGAAAAAGTGGTGTCGTTGACAATTTGACGAAAAGGGATACTTAATTGTGCCACTAAAACTTCATTTATAAGTCGACTAACCGACAACGCTTCCTGTTTCTTTTGCTTTTTAACCATTATAGTTTCCTCCGATTATCCATTCATTTTTGCTTACAGACCATTTTCCTGTAAATTCTTTGTCTCTGACCGCCGCTGTAAACGGTTCTGTCAAAAACGCCTCAATTATTTTTAGCACCGTATTGAAATCGTCAGTTTGTGTATCAATCTTCCGACAGAATGCTTTCCACTTTTTCTGCATAGCAGAATCGTCTGCAAAGTTCATAACCTGTTCAAACTGTTCAACCGTAAAGGCGTGTCCACGATTTTCAAAAGTTTTCTTCAGTGCTTCGGTGAGCACCTTGCCGTCAAAATCAAATTTATTGGCAAGATAGTAGATATCGTAGTAATCCTTCATTCGGCTGGAAAATTCCATCAGACTGAGGATTGCGTCTATTTTCTCAGCGATCGTTGTTTCAAGAGAATATGTATTTACCACCGGCGTAGCGAAGTCGTCAAGCTGTGTCGGGATTTTTCGCTTTTCCTGTTTTGGCACGATAACATCGCCCACACCGAAGTCTATACTAAACGGCGTTCGTGTGTTTTTAATGCGAGCCACAATAGAAGCTCCGATACCGGCGTATTTTTTTGCAACTGCAATGGGCGCAATATCTTTAATTTCAAAGGTAATAAAATCATTGCCAGTGGGCGTGGATATGATTTCTTCCAGTACAGATTTTAGCTGTTCTGGAGTGTTTGGTACTCTCCGAAGAAGAAAATCAACATCTACCGTTACTCTGCTGTCAAAGTCGGTAACAGAGTAAATAAACAGACCACCTTTAAGAACGAGATTTTCCGCATATTTGGATTTTTCCAAACGACGCAAAAATTCTTCCTGACAAAAGAGTTGCAAACAAAGCTGATAGCTTCTTCCGCTTTCGGCAGCCTTATTTTTCAGTCGTGCAAGCACGGATGCGGCAATATCAGCCATTGAGCAGCACCTCCATTACATTCATAAGTTTTGTATAAACGCCCATATCCTTTGCGTATTTAGAAAGATTTGCGAGATTCTTCTTCGAATCTGCCACATAAGCGTTGATTGCTTTGTTGAATATTTCATTATCAAGCTTTGAACGATACTTAAAGCAATCACAGATTGTTCGCTCTCGGTCATAAACTTTTAATTCAACACCATTAAAGTTACCTACAGTAGCACCATAATGGTAAAATTCGTTCTGAACATAATAAGCTTTGACAGGGACTTCCTGCATTGCTTTGATTGCTCTTGAAAAGGAACGGGGGACTGCAACTGTCCATTCACGAGGAGCAAAGTCGCTGTACCCATAATAAAACAGAGCAGACTCCACACAAACAATCCCTTGCGGCAGGAGTTTAGAAATCAGAGCTTCTTCTTTTGGTTCTTCAGCGTTAGGCAGTTTGTAAAAGCCATTGCGAATACGCTCTATATAACCTTGATTGCAAAGGGAAACGACATCATAGTTTTTCAGTCCGACGGCAACAAAGTCTGCTGTCTTCGCAATGCTTCCGACTTTATTAAAAACATCAATTGCTATTTCGTGTTTATTCAATAGTTCACCGACTTTCTGCACGCATTTTTTATTATTTGCGTGATTATAGTATAGCATTAATCGATAAAATTTACAACTATTTTTACACGATTAACAAAAAATATGCGTGTAAAAAATCAAAAAGTTATTGCAAGGCATATCGCTTTGTGCTATAATACATTTGGCAAAACCAATCCGGTTGCACTTATTCTTTTCTCGCAACCATCGGTTTTATCGCACCTGATAAGATATTGATAAATTCTCGTCGTACAGGCAGTATAATATGGATTATCAGAATAATACGAAAACTACATCACACGGTTTATAAACAAAAAGCGTTAGGTTGTAGTTCTCGGCAACGAGTGGGAATGATTTCAGAGACCCGGAAAAGCCTGATATAACTGGGTTTTTGAGGGGTTAAAGCCCTTCGTGGCAACACTTTATCATCATTCACAAAAAGAGAGCCAACTGTTTTTGCCAGTTGGCTCTCTTTCATTTCATCCCAGATTTTCCTCTTCAATACTCTTTAGAGTTTTATTATCAGCGGTTTTCCACTCTGTCCGTCCATTTGCATTTCTTCCCATAACCACAGATGCCGCCAGAGAAGGGCTGGTAAATATATGGTCTTTCACGAAACGATATTCCGTATCAATGATGCCTTTATCCATCAGCGTCACCCTCATTTGCGACAGGCTGTTAGCAATGCTGGGAACTGTATCTACCGCAATGGATGATTCTTTTAATACAGCAAATCCCCCTGCCACAACAACCCCTTTTGCATCAGCGCCACGTGCGCTCTTAATATAAAAATAGAGTTGATCGTTTTGTCTTTTTAGCGAACTATCTTCCAGAGTATCAAAAGTCTTATATCCCAAAGAATTGATAAGCAGTTTGGCATTGCTGATAAATTCTTGCAACATCGCTTCATCATATTCCGAAACAGAAGAACACGTCGGGACGTTATTGTTCACAACAATATATCTGTCTGCATCTTTCGCCAACAGATAAAACTTATTTTCAAGGTATTTTACGTGTGCCTTATTTAGCAAATTGTCTTTACTAATGACCGTAATACAGTCACTCCAATAGTCTGAGTCTTTTAAATGCTGCTTCAACCGAGTCAACATTTTTTCTGCTTCCCCTATGTATACAGTGTCCTGATCATTGTCATCTTTCCCCATCAAAAAATACACACCGGTATTCTCTGAATCATCACGCTTGGAAAACTCTTGCAATTCATTCCGGGAAACTTTATATACACGGCCATTCCAATTTGAAAGTTCGCACATAATCCGACCGTTTGGATTACCATCAAAAATATACATCTGAATTGTTTTGCTAAAAGCCAATATTTCCCCCTCCAATCTACAACTTATATTCTCATAAATCTCCCGCAACTTTCATCGTTGCTCAGCATCTTTTACCGCGTTTTCCCTGTTTTTGATTCAGTCCAATCTTTGATATACAGTATAGCGTATTTGTTATATAAATCAATGTCCCACCCCAAAGTTTCAGCAATGCAATGTTTCCTCATAGATTGAGAAAGCGGCATGTGCTATACTGATGGAGAGCATTCCGGGAGAGGGCGCTGTCACAGACTTTCGGGCGAAATCCTGAATTTCACGCCAGGCCGGGAGGGCGGGCTCTGCCTTGCCGTGTGTCAGTTTGAAAAGCACCTCACAAGAGTGTACCATGCCAATTGAAAGGAGCGCATGTATGCGCAGCGAATACGACAACGAACACTTTTTTGAAGAGTATGCGAAAATGCCCCGCAGCCGGGGCGGCCTTGCCGCCGCGGGCGAGTGGCACCAGCTCAGGCCGCTGTTTCCGCCGCTGGAGAGCAAACGCGTGCTTGACCTTGGCTGCGGTTACGGCTGGCACTGCAAGTTCGCCGCCGAACAGGGCGCGGCGCGGGTACTGGGGCTGGACCTGAGCGAGAAGATGATTGCAGAGGCCCGGCGGCGCAACGGCGCGGCGAACGTTGAATACCGGGTGTGCGGCATTGAGGAATACGACTATCCCGCCGAAGAGTGGGACTGCGTTGTTTCCAACCTGGCGCTCCACTACATTGAGAACATCGGCGCGGTGTTTGAAAAGGTGCGCCGCACCCTCGCGCCGGGCGGGGTCTTTTTGTTCAACATCGAGCACCCGGTCTTCACCGCCGGCGTGGGGCAGGACTGGGTCTATGACAGCGACGGCGCGCCGCTCTACTGGCCGGTGGACGACTATTTTCGGCCCGGCGAGCGCAAGACTCATTTCCTTGGCTGCGACGTGGCCAAGCAGCACCACACCCTGACCCAGATACTGAACGGCCTGCTGGAGCGGGGCTTTGCGCTCACCGCCGTGGAGGAGGCCATGCCGCCCCGGGAGATGCTGGACATCCCCGGCATGAAGGACGAACTGCGCCGCCCGATGATGCTGCTGGTGCGTGCGCAGAAAAACTGACCGAAACACAAACGAGCCATCCCGGTTTTGGGATGGCTCGCTTTTTTGTTTTCAGTGCAGGGGCACGACCTCGCCCGAAACGGAGAGCGGCGTGAGCACGCCGTTCTCGATGATGTAGGACTCGCCGCAGATTTCTTCCCGGCCGGAGGCGGTATCCAGATAGATGTAACTGCCGTCTATGATGGCATAGAACCTTCTGCCCATGCTGTCCGGGTAGGTGATGTCCTCCATCAGGCGCAGGCCGTCCACGATGTCGGTCTTCAAAATCTGATAGTGAGGGATGAGGATGGTCTTGGTCAGGCCCAGGCCGTCGTAATACTTGGGATAGTCGGGGTCCAGGGCCTCCCCTTTCAGCTCCGGCGGCGCATAGACCACCTCGGAGCAGTTCATAGACCCGGCGCTGACGCCCAAGATCACGCCGTCGAAGCCTTCCAGTGCATCCCGAAGATTGATTTGCTGGAAAAAGCGGTTCTGGGTGGGCACGTGGCCGCCGGCGAAAAACAGCAGGTCCGCCTTCTGCACCAGTGCCTTTGTGTCGTCCTGATTGCGGCGGTCCAGCACGGTGAAGCCGCTGAACGCAAAACCCGCCGCCTCAAAGCTGGCCTTGGCCTGTTTTGCAAAGCGGTCGGTGAGGGAGGGGCTGTTGGGCGCAGAGCAGACATAGACCGCCTCGCAAGGGTTGGGCAGGGCCGCCCGCAGCCGCTCCACCAGACCGTTTTCGGGGTTCAGCTCGTTGGAGTTGGCCTTGTTGAAGTTGCCGGTGAGAAAGCATTTCATTCCGTTTTACCTCCCGGAAGGTATTTTATCGTTCCGTTTTTTCGGCACGATGATTCCTTGCGTCGCGCGCCTTTGCGCGGTACACTGAAAGTGCGAAGCCGCTTTTTGAGAGAAAGGAGCCCGTTCATGGCTGCCGGTGTGTTCCGCTGTGGGCCCGCCGCCGGGGCACGGCCAAAAAAGCCCCGGCCCCCGCGGGGCCGCGCCGGCTTTTGCACCGGCATTATCGTGCCGGCTGACCTGCCTCTATGATGCCGGCGCCCGCCTTTTCCGTTGCCGCTCTCCCCCTTCTCCCGGTCCGCCCTGTACACACGCTGGACCATCGGGAGGGTCGTTATGGAAGTGAATCTGCGCAAGCTTTATCCCACGCTTTATTCCTCGGACGTGTTCGTGGAGGTATCCGACGAAGTGTTCGAAGCCATCCGGGCCTTTGAGCGGGCCGAAGCGGCCTGGCAGCGGCGGAAGTACCGCTATCGGGCCCAGTATTCCCTGGACTATGGGAACGGCATCGAAAACGACCTGCTTCTCTGGCCCGAGACGCCGGAAGAGGCCTTTGAGGCAAAGATGATGCGGCGGGAGATTTTTGAGGCGCTGCACGCGCTGCCCGCCGCGCAGAAGCTGCGGGTCTACGCCCGGTATTTCCTGGAGGAAAAGCCCCGGCAGATCGCCCGCCGGGAGGGCGTGCATCCCAGCCGGGTCTACACAAGCCTGCAAAGCGGCCTGCGCACCCTGCGCAGGAAGCTGGCCCATCTGGCACGCCGCCCGCCTGTCAGTTCTACCCTACCATAACCGCGCCGCGGATGCAATGCCTTTCGCCGGCGGCGGGATGGTATTTTCTTGCATCCGGCAAAAAAAGGAGCCGATGGGGGTCTTCCCATCGGCTCCTTTGTGTCATTGCATACCGTACTGCTTCAGCACCAGGTCCAGCGCTTCGGGCGAGCCCGCCGCCAGCACGGTGCCGGGCTCGTTCAGAGGCAGCGGCGCGCCGTTCAGCGAGGCGATGGCGCCCCCCGCCTCCTGCAGGATGATGCGGACGGCGTTGTGGTCCCAGGGGCAGGAGCGGGTGGCAACGCACAGGTCCGCCTCGCCGCAGGCGACGGCGCACAGCTCCAGCGCCACCGAGCCGATGCTGCGCACGGCGCGCACATCCTGCGCCAGCCGCAGCAGGTCCTGCCTGCCGGGGCCGGGCTGCAAAAAGGTGCGCAGCACGTCGGGGGTGAAGAGCAGCAGCTCCGAAATATTTTTTCGCCGTGAGGCCGCCAGCGGCGTTTTGCCGCACCATGCGCCCTGCCCGGCGCGGGCATGGTAGAGCCGGTCCGCCTCCACGTCCAGCACAAGGCCGAACAGCGGTTCGTCCCCCTGCCAGCACCCCACCGACACCGCGTAGTTGCGGTGCTGGTTGATGAAGTTGGTGGTGCCGTCGATGGGGTCGATGTACCACACGGCTCCGGGCGCGGCGGTGCTCACTGTGGGGTATTCCTCGCCCACAATGGCGTCGGAGGGAAACTCGCTCAGGATGCCCTGGCGCAGAAACTGCTCCGTCCTGCGGTCCCAGACGGTGACCAGGTCCTGGTGGCTGGTCTTGCAGCTCACCGCGTCCGCCTCCAGCCGGGCCTGCCGCAGCGCAGCGCCGGCCTTGCGCACCAGCGCCTCGGCCAGTTCAAACCGTTCCATATCTCACCGCCTTTTTCCAGTTTGCTTTTATATCATCAGACCACAGAGCCGGGCGGTTTGTCAAGCCCGGCCTCACCAGATCACCTGGAAACGGGCGTTTTCCAGCGGGCCAACCGGGCTGTAGTCCCGGATGTAGCGGGCCACCATGTCCGGCAGCTCCACGCTGCCCCGCCAGAGCACCGGGCAGTCCCGCAGCACTTCGTAGCCGCCGGTGCCGGTGGCACGATAGTTGCTGGTGCAAAGGCGCAGCGGCCCCGGCCCCAGCGGCGAGCCGTCCAGCCGGGCAAGGCGCACCACCCGCTGGCCCACCGGGCGGCGCAGGTCGAAGGCATAGTCCAGCCCGGCAAAGAAATCGTAGTTGTAATGCTCCACCTTGGGCTGCAGGAACGCGGCGGACACCTTGGGCCGGCCGTTTTCCAGCTCGAAGTAGGCGGCGCACCGCTCGAGACACCGGCGGATGACCTCCTCGGTGACTTCCAGCGTTACCAGTGTGTTTGCAAAGAGGTAAGCCGCGGTCACGCCCCGCATGGTCACCGGCGAGGCAAGGCCCACCGGGTCGTTGCCCAGGCTGGTGCAGGAGACATCCGCGCCGGTGGCGTCCAGCTGCACCTGATTGAAGAGGGCGGCCACCCGGCTGCCGTGCAAAGCGGCGTCCAGCTTTTCTTCCGGCAGGATGGGGCTTTGCAGCGCGCCGATGGGCTCGTCCAGCCAGTTCTGCACCGCCTTTTCCAGTGTCAGCAGCGCCTCGTAGGGCTGGGCGGAATGGGTCTCGCCCGCCGGGATAAAGCGGGAGGCAAATCGGGTGTGCTCCCCTTCCCTGCGGCCTTCCACCAGCAGGCAGACCCCCGCGTTGGCGGGCGGCTGCACCGCCCAGGTGTTCGCCAGCTGCACCCCTTCCACCGCCATGTGCTGGTGGCCGGTGAGCAGCAGGTCAAAGTCCAGTTCCCGGGCGATGCGGCAGGCCACGTTCTCGCCGCTGTCGGAAAGCAGGCGGCCTGTGGCCAGCTCTTCCTCGAAGCCGCCGTGATAGATGCACACGCACACGTCGCACTCCGGGCGCAGCGCCTCCCGGGCGGCGCGGGCCGCCTCAAAGGCGTCGGTGATGCGCAGCTGCTCCAGGTTCTGGGGCTGCTCCCACACGTTCACATAGTCGGTGACGATGCCAGTGACGCCCACCCGCAGGCCGTTGGCCAGGGTGCGCACCGCCCAGGGCTTGAGGGGCAAACGGCCCCCCAGGTCCTGCACGTTGGCGCACAGGCACTGGCCACGCATGGCACCGAGGAACTCTTCCAGCGCCTCGTAGCCGAAGTTGAAGTCATGGTTGCCCAGGGTGAAATAGTCCAGCCCCATGGCGTTGAAGGCCGCCGCCACCGGGTGGAGGGGCCAGTGGGCCCGGTGCTCCAGATAGTACTGCACCAGCGGGGTGCCCTGCAGCGAGTCGCCGCCGTCCAGCACCAGGGTGTCGCCGTCCTTTTCGATCTGCGCAGCCATATTCAGCAGTCCGGAGGCCTCGGGGCGGTTCGCGGCGTAGTTCACCGGGAAGATGTGGCCGTGGGTGTCGGAGGTGAAGTAGATTTTGAAACGCTGTTCCATCTTTACCCCCTGGCCAGCTTGACGCGGATCTTGGTGGAGATCCACTCCACGATGAGCACCAGCACGATGAGGCCGGCCAGAATGGCACCGGCTTCCTCCCACCGGTAGGCGTTCATGGCGAAGATGAGCGGAGCGCCGATGCCGCCCGCGCCCACCAGACCCAGCACGGTGGCGTCACGCAGGTTGATGTCGAAGCGGTAGATGGCGGTGGAGGCAAAGTTGGGCATCAGCTGGGGCAGGATGCCGTAGCGGATCTTCTGCCAGGTGGTGCAGCCCGCCGCGTCCAGCGATTCCAGCACACGCACGTCCAGGTCCTCGATGGCCTCGATGTACATCTTGCTCACCATGCCCACCGAGCACAGCGACATGGTGAGCAGGCCGGCGAAAGCGCCGGGGCCGGTGACGCGGATGAACATCAGGCCGTAGACGAAGGCGGGCACGGTGCGCACCGCCATGATGATGACCCGGCCCACAAAGGCCACCGGGCGCGGGGTGAGGTTGGAGGCCGACAGGAACGCCAGCGGGACGGAGATGATGGCGCCCACCACCGTGCCCAGAAAGGCGATGCAGATGGTCTCCAGCAGCAGGTAGGGCACGCCCTGGGTGGTCAGGTTGAAGAGCAGCCCGGTGTCCGGGTGGAAGATGCCGGAGAGGATGTTCAGGGCAATTTTCGCGCCGCTCTGGGTGGTGCCGGCGGTCTCCACGGCGGTGCCGCTCCAGACCAGCAGGGCCACCACCACCAGGGCGACGGCGGCCTCAAACAGCCAGCGCCGGGGGCGCTGCGCATAGGCTTCTTCGATTCGTTTTTCCATGTGTGCGCGCCTCCTCTCACACCAGCCGCTTGCGGGCGGCGCGGCTGATGGTCTCAATGATGAACACGGTGACGAACAGCGCCAGCAGAATCATGCCCACACTGTCGTACTCGCGCCAGCCGATCTTCTCGTTGAGGATGAGGCCCAGGCCGCCGGCGCCCACGTAGCCCAGGATGGAGGCGTAGCGCACGTTGCCCTCGAAGCAGAACAGGCAGTTGGAGAGATAGGAGGGCAGCACCTGGGGCACGATGGCGCTGAGGAAGGCGCGGGTCTTGGTGGCGCCCATGGCCTCCATGGCCTCGAAGGGGCCCATGTCCACCGTCTCAATTTCCTCATAGAGGATCTTGCCGATGTAGGCAAAGGTGAAGACGGCGATGGCGGTGGTGCCCGCCAGGGTGCCCAGACCGAAGACGTAGGTGGCGATGAGGGCGCTCACCAGGGTGGGCAGGGTGCGGATGATGCTGAGCAGCAGGCGCATGGCCGCCACCACCGCCCGGTTGTGGATGATGTTGGTGGAGGCCAGCATGGCAAAGGGCACCACCAGCACCGAGCCGATGAAGGAGCCCAGCAGCGACATCTTGATGGTGTCGAACAGGGGGCCCCAGATCTGGGACATATACTCCCACTTGGGCGGTATCATCTGGCCCAGGATGACGAAGAACTCGCCGATGCGGCGCACCAGAACGCCCAGGTCAAAGCCGGTGACCTCCACCGACACCGCCGCCATGACCAGCAGCACCACCGCGTAGAGCGGAGCCCGGGAACGGGGCTTTTTGATCTGCTTGCCGTTGGCCAGCGTGATGGTGCGGGGCGGGAACACCTTGTCAAACAGGTTCATTCCGCTTCCTCCTGTCCTCCCTGATAGATGGCGTCCAGCACAGCCTGGTCCACCTTGTCGGCGGGGCCGTCGTAGACGATGGCGCCCTCGCGGATGCCGATCACACGGGTGGCGTACTGCAGCGCCAGCTCCACATGGTGGATGTTGATGAGCACGGTGATCTTCATGTCCCGGTTGATGCGCTGGAAATCGTCCATCACCTGCTTGGCGGTGACCGGGTCCAGGGAGGCCACCGGCTCGTCCGCCAGGATGATCTGGGGGTTCTGGGCCAGGGTGCGGGCCAGGGCCACGCGCTGCTGCTGGCCGCCGGAGAGCTGGTCCGCCCGGACGAAGGCCTTTTCCAGGATGCCCACCTTGTCCAGCGCTTCCAGCGCCTGCATCTTCTCCTCCTTGGTGAAGATGCCGAAGGCCGCCCGCCACCAGGGCAGGTCGGGCACGAAGGCGGTGAGCACGTTCTTGATGACGGTGGTGCGGGTGATGAGGTTGAAGGACTGGAAGATCATGCCGATCTTCCGCCGAAAACGCCGCAGGCTCTTGCCGTGCAGGCTCATCACGTCGGTGCCGTCCACGGTGAGGGTGCCGCCGGTGATGTCGTGCATGCGGTTGATGGTGCGGATGAGGGTGGACTTGCCCGCGCCGGACAGACCGATGATGGCCACGAACTCACCCTGGTCGATGGTCAGATTGATGTGCTTCAAAGCCTCGAAGCCGTTGGGGTAGCGCTTGTTTACGTCTTTGAATTCGATCATGTTTTCCTCTCCATTCCAAATGAGGGAGGAAAGCCCCGGGCTTCCTCCCTCATCCAGAAAACTATGTTTTTTCAGATCAGCCCGCGCTGTTGAGGGACTGGATCATCTCCTGGGCAGCCCGCTCGGAATCATAGTCGGAAGACTGGGCAGGCTGATAGCCGTTGTGGCTGTAGATGGCGATGACCTCTTTGCCTTCCTCGGTGTTGCCGATGTTGATGAAGGCCTCGGACAGGGCGGCCTTGAAGTCGTCGTCCATGATGGGAGAGGTCTTGCTGACGCTGATGGTGTCGTTGTAGATGGCGGGGGTCACGCCGATGACGGCGGTGTCGTCCCAGATGCTGTTGGTCATGCCGTACTCGCCGGTCCACTCGTCCTCATAGTCGCGGCGGGCGTCGGCGTAGGTGCACAGCACGTCCACCTGGCCGGAAGCCAGACGGGCGAAGGCGCTGCCGTAGGAGTCAGACTGCACGGCGTGGGGCAGCTCGGTGATGTTCTTGTCGAAGTTTTCCTGCAGCCACAGGGAGGGGTAGATGTAGCCGGCGGGAGAGGAGGAGTTGGCAACGCTCCAGTTCACACCGCTCACGTCTTCCCAGGTCAGAGCCTCGCCGGCGTTGACCTTTTCGGCCAGAGCCTTGCCCTTCTCAGAGGGGCCGGCGATCATCAGGGCACGGTAGCTGGTGACCTGCTCGGTGGTGGGCTCGGTGGGGGCGTTGTCGTTCCAGTCCTTGGCGTTGTCGGAGTCGATGGACAGGCCGTCGCGGGTGGCGGTGAGCAGCACGTCGCAGCCGTCGTCGTACAGCACGTAGGTGCCGCCGGGGATCAGGCCCACGTCGGCGGTGCCGGCGGACAGGGCTTCGCCCACGGCCTCGTAGCTGGTGCCGACGGTGATGTCCACTTCGCCCACGTCGTAGCCCAGCTTGGCCAGCTCGTCGGTGAGCAGCTGCTTCAGGGGCTCGGTGGCGGTGATGATCTCGTCCGGCTCACGGGAGGGCACGAACGCGATGCGCAGGGTGTCGATGGCCTTGTTGGCCTCGGCGGCGCCGCTGGTGCTGGTGCCGGTGCTCGCGGTGCCGGAGGGAGCGGTCTGGCCGCAGCCGGCCAGCAGACCGACGCTCAGAGCGCCTGCCAGCAGGAGAGAAAGAGCTTTTTTCATGTCGAATGCCTCCTAATTGTCTGCTTTGTGTTTTCTTCGACTTTTTATATTGCAAAGAGGGAGTTCCCTCTCACAATCCTCACGCGGTGTCGCCGATCTTCAGGCGGGTGGGAACCATCACCGTGACCGCCTGGCTGCGCTTGCCGCTGATGCGCCCGAAGAGCAGCTCCAGGGCGTTCTCCCACACATAGTCGGGGTACATCTCCAGGCAGGTGCCGGTGGGCCATTTGCTCTCCAGGGTCTGCAGGTCCTGGTAGATGATGACCGCCACATCCTTGGGGATGCGCACGCCCATCTCCCGGAAGGCGTCCATCGCGCCCTCGGCCACCTCGTCGCTGCCCAGCAGCATCGCCTCGGCCAGGGTGTGCTCTTTGATGGCCTTGCAGGCCAGTTCATAGCCGCTCTCGCGGCTTATCTCGCCGATGTGGAAGAGTCGTTCATCATAGAGGCCGCGCTTTTCCAGCAGGCGGCGCAGCGCCTGGGCGCGGGTCACGCCGATGCGCCCGCCGGGGCCGTCGTAGATGCCGCCGATGTAGCCGATGCCGGTGTACTGCTTGCGGTCCAGCAGGTAGGAGACCATCTGTTCATAGCCCCGCTCAAAGTCCACCTGCACCTGGTCGAACTCATAGCTCTGCTGGCCGGAGTTCACGAACACGATGGCGAAGGAGAGCGAGCGGAGAAAATCCACCTCCGCCTCGGTGAACACGCCCAGGGCGATGACCCCGTCCACCTTCTGGGGCTGGCCGAAGGCGAGGCGCACAAAGCTCACCTCGTACTGGTCGGTCATCATCTGCACAAGGCAGGTCAGGCTGGAGAGGCGGACGTTGTGCCGGTCCGGGCGCAGGATGCGCCAGTCCGCCACGCCGATGGTCAGGTGGGTCTTGACCTCCGCCGCCTTGCGCTGCCGGGGCGAGACATACCCCAGGGCGTGGGCCGCCTGGAAGATGCGGGTGCGCACCTCGGGGCTGACGGAGATGTTCTCGTCCTTGTTCAGCACACGGGACACCGCAGCCGCGGACACCTGCGCCGCCTGCGCCACATCCTTGATGGTGGCCATCGTCAGCCCCCCTTTCGCCTTGTCTTTCTGTCTTCATTATACCGGGCAGGCGACACAAGTCAATGATTTTTACTAAAATTTTACTAAAAATTACCGGCTTTTCCGGGCAGAAATAAAAAAGCCGTCAGGGGTTGACAAATCCTCCCCGGGGTGGTATCGTGAACGTGTTCGGTAGGTAAGGCTACTGCAGGGATATGGGCTGTTGCCGCAAAACAGTGGAGACACTGTGCGCAGGTTTGAACAGGATGCGTCGAATGCAAGGCGCATCATAACACAGCTTCACCGCCCTGCAAAGTCAAAGCTCACACGGATGCGATCTGTTTTCACCGCTCCCGTATGTCCTGCCGGACATACGGGAGTTTTCTTTTCCCGGGAAAGGAGGCGGGCGCGCCATGGAACAAGGCCAATGTCACAGTAGACGCAATTTGCGGTGGTCTCGGGGCCGCTGCGGGCGCGCACGCCCGTAGCGCTGGTTTTCTGCGCCCTTTTTCCTGGAGCCGCCGCCTTTTCGGGGAGAGCTTTTCTCCCAAAGGCGGTATTTTTTTGCCCTTCGAGGGGCAGGCCGGGGACCACCGTTGCACAACAGCAAAGGGAGGTACGAAGCCATGAAAACTCTGTTCAACATGACCAAGGGGGCCGCTCTGCGCCCCGAAAACGAAAAGAACGAAGCCCTGCGCCGCCGGCTGCAGGAGGCCGCGGGCATGGAGGCGGACGTTCTGCTGGAGAGCCTGGGCACCACGGCGGGCGGACTGGAGGAGGATGCGGTGCGCCTTTCCCGCGAGGAGCACGGCGCGAACGTTCTGCCCCACCGCAGGAAGGAGCCACTGGCGCGGCGGCTGTTCGGCGCTTTCATCAATCCCTTCACGGTGGTGCTGCTGGCGCTGGCGGTCATCTCGGTGTTCACCGAGATCATCTTTGCCGCGCCCGGCGACGAGAGCTACGCCACGGTGCTCATCATCACCGCGATGGTGCTCATCTCGGGGGCGCTGCGCTTTGTGCAGGAGACCCGCAGCGGCAATGTGGCGGCGCGGCTGGGCAGCATGCTGCACACCACCGCCTGCGTGGAGCGGGCCTGCCGCCGGGAGGAGGTGCCGCTGGAAGACATCGTGGCGGGCGACGTGGTGCATCTTTGCGCCGGGGACATGATCCCCGCCGACGTGCGCATCCTGGCGGCGAAGGACCTGTTCGTCAGCCAGTCCGCCCTCACCGGCGAGAGCGAGCCGGTGGAAAAGTACGGCGGCCCCGCGGCGGCGGGCGGTGCCCTCACCGACGCGCCGAACTTGGCTTTTCTTGGCAGCAACGTCATCAGCGGCTCGGCCACGGCGGTGGTGCTGGCGGTGGGCGGCGACACCATGCTGGGCGCGCTGGCCCGGCAGGTGGACGAAAAGCCGCCCAAGACCACCTTTGAAAAGGGCGTGAGCGCCGTTTCCTGGGTGCTCATCCGCTTCATGCTGGTGATGGTGCCGGTGGTGCTGTTCGTCAACGGATTCACCAAGGGCGACTGGATGCAGGCGCTGCTGTTCGCCATCTCGGTGGCGGTGGGCCTGACCCCCGAAATGCTGCCCATGATCGTGACAACCTCGCTGGCCAAGGGGGCCATGGCCATGAGCCGCCGCAAAGTCATCGTGAAGAATCTCAACGCCATCCAGGACCTGGGCGGGATGGACATCCTCTGCACCGACAAGACCGGCACCCTGACCCGGGACGAGGTGGTGCTGGAATACCACCTGAACATGGACGGCGAAGAGGACGACCGGGTGCTGCGCCACGCCTTTTTGAACAGCTGGTTCCAGACCGGGCTGAAAAACCTCATCGACGCGGCGGTCATCCGCCGCCAGCAGGAGCTGGGGGCC
>ERZ506950.766-NODE-766-length-16442-cov-4.435406_pt1 | contig 16442 bp, 14 predicted proteins | sample MGYA00512897_ERZ506950 | MGnify/ENA metagenome assembly ERZ506950
TTGTCGATGAGCTTGGTAAATTCCAGCTTCATAAAGAGCGGATAGAGCGCGTCTGACGGCGCCTTGCGCAGATTGTCCTGCGGAGAAAATTCGAGTGGTGCGTCCGTCACGATGGTCGCGAGGTGGAAGCTCTGGCGTGCGCTCTCCTCGCCCTCGGTGAGCTTTTTGATGACGTTCGGCTTGGCCTCGATATCGGGGAGCAGCCGGTAAATTTCGTCGATGCTCTGGTATTTCTGGATGAGCGCCATCGCCGTCTTTTCGCCAACGCCCGGCACGCCGGGGATATTGTCGCTCGCGTCGCCCATCAGGGCTTTGAGGTCGACAATGTGGATGGGCGCAAAGCCGTAGACCTCACGAAAGCTCTCGGGCGTCATGTCCTTCGTCGTGGTCTGGCCCATGCGCGTGGAAATGAGCTTGACGGTCGTGTGCCCGGTCACGAGCTGCAAAGAATCCTTGTCTCCCGTGGCGACGACACAGTCCCAGCCTGCGCTTTCGCACTTGCGCGAGATCGTGCCGATCAGATCGTCGGCTTCAAAGCCCGCGAGCTCGTAGCGGGGGATGTTCATCGCGTCGAGCACGTCCTTGAGCACCGGCATCTGCATGGCGAGCTCTTCGGGCATAGCGTGGCGCGTGGCCTTGTAGCCCTCGTACTCGAGGTGGCGGAACGTCGGCTCGCGGCGGTCGAAGGCGACGCACAGCGCCTCGGGCTTTTCCTCGTCGAGTAAGCGGCCGAGCATCGTCAGAAAGCCGAAGATCGCGTGGGTGAAAAACCCGTCGCGCGTGGTGAGCGGACGGACACCGTAATAGGCGCGGTTGATGATGGAGTTGCCGTCTAAAACCATCAGCTTCACGGCATGCACCTCCCAAAATGCAAATTTTTACTAAATATAGTATAGCGCAAAGCAAACAAAAACACAACAGAAACCGGCGGAACTCTCGGCGCGGAGTGAGAAAGTGTGGTAAAAATAAACAGAACACTTGCAATTTCTTGTCGGGATGTTTATAATATTGACTGAAAATCTGTTTTGCTTCCTAATTTTTTGTTAGGAAGCGGGCGGAAAAACAAAAAAGAAAGGGAGAAAATCATGGAAAAGCTATTTAAGCTGAAGGCCAACGGTACTACGGTACGCACCGAGATCCTTGCCGGTCTTACCACGTTTATGACCATGGCCTACATCATCGCGCTCAACCCGAACCTGCTGACCAACTTTGCAGTGGGTACGCCGCTGTGGAACGGTGTGTTCCTTGCCACCTGCATCGCCTCGGCGATCGGCACGATTTGCATGGCGTTTTTCGCCAACAAGCCGTTCGTCATGGCGCCCGGCATGGGACTCAACAGCTTCTTCGCGGTGGTCGTCGCCAACATCGCGGTCATCAACGAGTGCGAGTACGAGTCCGCGTTCCAGGCGGCGCTCGTCATCATCCTTGTCGAGGGTATCGTGTTCCTCATCCTCACGCTCTTAAAGGTACGTGAGAAGATCGTGGAGGCCATTCCTCTCGGCGTGCGCTACGGCATCGCTCCCGCCATCGGCCTGATGCTGATGAACGTGGGCCTTGGCTCCAACGTCGGTATCTACTCTGAAAACGGCGGCCCGTTCTACATGATGCGTGACTTCTTCGGCGCGCTGACGCCCAGCATCATCAAGGGCAACATGGGCTCGGGCTACGATGCGATGGTCCTGACCGTCGCGACCGCGTTCCTCGGCGTTTTCGTCATGGTCGTCCTCGCCAAGAAGGGCGTGAAGGCGGCAGTGCTGCTCGGCATGCTGTTCTCGTCCGTCATCTACTGGGCGGGCAGCGCCATCTTCCTGCATGTCAATCCGTTTGCGAGCCTCGCGACTGCGAGCTTTGTCCCGCCTTTCGCCGACATGGTCTCCATCACGCTTTTCAAGTTTGACTTTGCGGGCTTTGTGAACATCGGCTGGTTCACCGCCATCACGCTCGTCATCACCTTCTGCATGATCGATATGTTCGATACCATCGGCACGCTCGTCGGTACGGCCTCCCGCGCCGGCATGGTCGATCAGGACGGCAACATGCCCCAGATGAAGGAAGCCCTGCTGTCCGATGCCATCGGTACGGTCGCGGGCGCCTGCACCGGTACCTCCACCGTCACCACGTTCATCGAGTCCGCCTCCGGCGTGGAAGCGGGCGGCCGCACGGGCCTGACCGCGCTCACCGCGGGCATCCTGTTCCTCGCCTGCATGTTCCTCGCCCCCATCGCCGCCGTCATCCCCGGCGCTGCGACCTCCGCCGCGCTGATCTATGTCGGCGTTCTGATGCTCCAGGGCCTCAAGAATGTGGACTTCGGCGACATGGACCAAATGCTGCCGGTGTCCATCATGCTCATCGGTATGCCGATTTCCGGCTCCATCGGCCACGCCATCGGCCTGGGCCTCATCTCCTACACCTTTGTCAAGGTGCTCTCCGGCAAGGCTAAGGACGTCAGCGTTCTGACCTACGTGATCTCCGCTCTGTTCCTTGTCAAGTTCTTCGCCGTCGTGTAAGTGTGTGAAAAAACCTTAAAAAGAGCGTCCCGAACGGGACGCTCTTTTTTTCTGCGCCGCGGTATGATATCATGACGAAGATACATAGGGTAATAGGAGCGCACGGCGAAAAAACCTTGAAAAATCAAGGATTGCAACTGCCGGTTGACAAATTTGACAGTGCGCTTTCTTTCCCGCAACCGCGAAATAGGCTATGATAACGCCATCCAGACGGCGCGGGACCGCGCCTTAGAATTCAGGAGGAAGACGATATGATCTTAGCGGATAAAATCATCACGCTGCGCAAAAAGGCGGGCTGGTCGCAGGAGGAGTTGGCAAGTCAACTCGGGGTGACGCGCCAGTCGGTATCCAAGTGGGAGGGCGCGCAGTCCGTGCCCGACCTTGACAAGGTGGTGCAGATGAGCCGGCTGTTTGGCGTGAGCACCGACTATTTATTGAAGGACGAACTCGAAGAAGAGGAGTTCGTCGAATCCGAGGCGGACGAAACGCCGCTGCGGAGAGTGACGATGGAGCAGGCGGCGCGATACCTTGCGCTGCGCAAGGCCTGCGCGCCGAAGATCGCACTGGCGGTGGCGATGTGCATCGTCTCGCCGGTCGTGATCATTTTTCTCTCTGCCATGGCGGACGCGGGCCTGGGCGGTATTTCGGAGGATCTGGCCGCAGGTCTCGGCGTGAGCGTCATTTTGGTGCTGGTCGCCATTGCGGTGGGGATGTTCCTCTCGTGCGGGGCGAAGACGAAGGAATTCGACTTTCTTGAAAAAGAGCCGTTTGAGACCGAGTACGGCGTGAGCGGCATGGTGCGCGAGCGGCGCAAGGCCTATGAGCCGACCGCCTCGCGCTGTACGATCCTCGGCGTGGTGCTGTGCATCCTTGCTGTCGTGCCGCTGATGCTCGGAGTCGGTCTCGCGTCGTCCGATGTCGCCGCGCTGCTCGTGCGCGTCGCTCCGGCGGATGTTTACGCCGCGGCGGCGGTGGATGCGCTGCTGCTTCTGGTCGCCTGCGGCGTGGGCGTGCTCGTCTGGAGCGGAACGTACACCGGCGCGATGGACCAGCTGCTCGAGGAGGGCGACTACACGCGCAAAAAGAAGGCGCGCAGCGGCGTAATGAGCACGGTGTCGCTCATCTACTGGCTGAGCGTGACGGCAATCTTCCTGTTCTACACTTTCGGACCCAAGGGGAACGGCCAGCCGCAGTATAGCTGGTTTATCTGGGCCGTTGGCGGCGTACTGTATGCGGCGGTGATGGGTATTGTGTCGCTCGTGCTGTATCACAAAGATAAAATGTAAAGCAGACTTGACAAATCGGAGCAGTAGTGCTATCCTGCGAGTAAAGCAAATTTGACATTTTTAAATTTTCTCTTGACAGCTTAGAATTAAATGATATGATTTTGATATCACAAAGATATTCGAAACGACTGCAAGAAGAAAAGAGGGAGAACCTTATGCTCTATATTGAACACCTGACCAAGACCTTCGGCGAAAAGAAAGCCGTGGATGATCTGTCGCTCCACATCGCGCCAGGGGAGATCTACGGCTTCATCGGCCACAACGGCGCAGGCAAGACCACGACGCTCAAATCGGTCGTCGGCATCCAGCAGTTCGATTCCGGCAGGATCACGATCGGCGGGCACTCCATTCAGGACGATCCCATCGCCTGCAAGAAGATGCTCGCCTACATCCCGGATAACCCCGACCTCTACGAGTTTATGACGGGCATCCAGTACCTCAATTTTATCGCCGACATCTTCGGTGTGGAGGAAAGCGCGCGGCAGGAGCGCATCCGCAAGTATGCAGACCTCTTCGAGCTGACGACCGACCTGGCCCAGCCCGTCGCGGCCTATTCCCACGGCATGAAGCAGAAGCTTGCCATCATTTCGGCATGGCTGCACGAGCCGAAGCTCATTTTGATGGATGAGCCGTTCGTCGGCCTCGACCCGAAGGCTTCACATATCTTAAAGGGCATGATGCGCGAGGTGTGCGACGCGGGCGGCGCGATCTTCTTCTCGACCCACGTGCTCGAGGTGGCCGAAAAACTCTGCGACAAGGTCGCCATCATCAAGGGCGGCAAGCTCATCCGCTCCGGCACGATGGAGGAGGTCAAGGGCGACGACTCGCTCGAGGAGGTCTTCCTTGAGCTGGAGGGCGAATCATGCTGAAAACTCTCGTCAAGAAGCAGCTGATGGAAATTTTCCGCAGCTACTTTTATAATGCCAAAACCAATAAAAAACGTTCGACGGCGGGGATTATCGCTTATATTCTGCTCTTTGCCGCGTTGATGATCGGCCTCGGCGGGATGTTCACGGGGCTTTCCGCTTCGCTCTGTGCGCCGCTTACGCAGGCGGGGATGGGCTGGCTCTATTTTGCACTCATGTCGCTGCTCGCCATCTTTCTCGGCGCGTTCGGCAGCGTGTTCAACACGTATTCGGGCCTGTACTTCGCTAAGGACAACGACCTGCTGCTGTCTCTACCCATCCCGGTGCGGACGCTGATGGCCTCGCGGCTGCTGACGGTCTATCTCATGGGCCTCATGTACTCCGCGGTCGTCATCCTGCCCGCGGTCATCGTCTACTGGGTCACGGTCTCGACGGCGCCGATGGCGCTCCTCGGCGGCGTGCTGCTGACGGCGCTCATCTCGATCTTCGTGCTCACGCTCTCGTGTGCGCTGGGCTGGGTCGTGGCGAAGGTGAGCCGTAAGCTCAAGCACAAGAGCTTTATCACGGTCATCGTCTCGCTCGCGGGGCTTGCCATCTACTATTTCTTCGTCTTCAAGGCGCAGACGGCCATCGAGCAGCTCGTCGCCAACGCCGCGGTCTACGGTGAGAAGATCAAGGGTGCGGCGCACCCGCTCTACGTCTTTGGCCTGACCGGTACGGGCGATGTGACAGCGATGCTGCTGAGCGCGGCGGTCATCCTCGCGCTGTTTGCGCTGACGTGGACGCTGCTCTCGCGCAGCTTTTTGCAGATCACGACTGCGTCGGGCGCATCGGGCAAGGCTGTGTACCGCGAAAAGGCCGTCAAGCGCCGGAGCATCGATGGGGCACTTTTCGGCAAGGAGCTCGCGCGCTTCACCGCGAGCCCGAACTACATGCTCAACAGCGGCCTCGGTATCCTGCTGCTGCCGATCTCGGGCATCCTGCTTTTGTGGAAGGGCGGAACGGTCGTGTCGCTGCTGAACGAGGTCTTCGCCTCGCAGAGCGGCTGCGCGGAAGTGCTGCTCTGCACCGGCGTGTGCGCCATTGCGTCGATGAACGACATGGCGACGCCGTCGGTCTCGCTCGAGGGAAAGTCCCTCTGGCTCGCGCAATCGCTGCCCGTCAAGCCCTGGCAGGTGCTTCGCGCAAAGCTCAAGGTACAGCTTGCGCTCACGGCCCTTCCAGCACTCGTGCCGCTTGCCTGCATGGCGTTTATCCTGCCTGTGACGGCGGCGCTGCCGCTCGTTTTTGCCGAGGCACTCGCGTACATCGCGTTTTCTGCGTGCCTGGGGCTGACGCTCGGCGTCGCGCGGGCAAACCTGACGTGGACGAGCGAGCTCATGCCCATCAAGCAAAGTCTGGCCGTGACGATCGCGCTGTTCGGCGGCTGGCTCTACGCCATCGTGTTCGCGGGGCTCTACCTCTGGCAGGGGTGGAAGCTCGGCGCGGCTGCGTATCTTGCCATCGCGGCGGCGGTGACGCTCGCGGTGACAGCGCTGCTTCTTCGCTGGCTCAAAACGAAGGGCGCACAGCGCTTTGCGATGCTGTGAAGGAAAATAAAATGAGAGAGTGCGGCGGTCGAAGGACCGCCGCACTCCTTTTATATAGGCAGGGGCAAAAATTTACACAGTTCGTTCTTGCGGAAAGCGGCGGACCATGCTGTTATGTGACTACACTCACAAGTAGACTTTGAGGAGCGTGATCGATATGCTGCTGCGCGGCAAGCAGGCGAGCGGACTTTTGACGCAGCAGAAGATGCTGCGCGCCGCCGTAAAGCTGTTTTTGAAAAAGAGATATGAGGGCACGACGACCGCGGAGACCGCCCGCGCCGCGGGCATGCCGCCAAGCTCGTTTTTCCGGGCCTTTTCCAGTAAGGAGGCGCTGCTGCTCGAGCTTGACAAGTGGATGTTCAGCGGGCAGTTCACGCTGGCCGAGCAGCACAGCGCGGCACGTGCTCTACGCGGTGGAGACGACTATCCAGCTCCACATCGCCGGGCTGACCGAGCCACTGCGCAAGCTGTACGTGACGGCCTACACGCTGTCGTCAACCTCGGCATACCTGTATCGCAGCACGGCGAAGCGGCTGGAGGGCATCTTCGGGGACTATCTTCCGGACACGGAGGCCAAGGACTTTTACGAGATGGAGATCGCCTCGGCGGGCATGATGCGCTCGTTCGTGGCCGTGCCGTGCGACATGTACTTTACCGTGGAGCGCAAGATCGCGCTTTTTGGAGTGCGCGCTTAAGCTCTACAATGTGCCGCCAGAGCGGCGGCGGGGGTCAGCGCGGCCGTTTTGCAGCTCGACCTGCACACCATGGCGGCGGGCATCATCCGAACGACCGTCCAGCAGGCGGAAAAGGGCTTTGAAGCCCTGACAGAACGGTAAATTTCGGCAAGGGGATATCCCCTTGGTGCATCCGATGGATGCACCAATCGCTTTGATGGAGGAATGATATGAAAAAACGTATTTTCAGCTTTTTGACGGCCCTGTGCCTGTGCCTGACGCTGTTGCCGACGGCGGCGCGGGCGGAGAACAATTGGGAGAGTTGGACGATATTTGATGGCACCAATTTGAACCTGTCGGACGGTAGTTACTATTTAGGCGGCAATGTTACTATTAGCGGCGAAATTACAATCAGCGGAGCCGTCACATTTGATTTGAATGGGTATACCTTGACCTGTAATGCTACAGACGAGGATATGCTTTGTGTGTACGATGGTAAAACACTAACGATAAAGGACAGCGGCACTGACGGCACCATTGATGGTCAAAATAAGAACTGCGGTTTTTCTGTGTCTAGCGGCACACTGATCTTGGAGAGCAGTATCATTGCGAATTGCTGAGATGACGATGGTGACGGCGGTGCTATATAGGAAAAGAGGACGGCTTTAGCCGTCCTCTTTTTTCAGCTCTCCATGTGCTTGCCAAGAAAGCCTGCGATGGCCTGCGCGAGCTTGTACTCTGTCTCGCCTGCGGCCGACTCGCCCTCGGTGCCGATGAAGACCACGAGCCCGAGTGCGTCGCCCTCGGAGATGATGGGCGCGGCGATGGTCGCGCAGTAGCGGTCGAGCGACTCGGTGACGAACACGCTGCGCTCGCTCGGCACGGCGCGGTAGATACCGCGGTCCTCCATGATCTGCTCGAGCTGCGGGCTGATGCGCTTGCCGATGAGGTCGCGGCGCGCGCTGCCTGCCGCGGCGATGACACTGTCGCGGTCGGTCACGGCCACGCTCGTGCCGGTCGATTTGCTCAGCGTGTCGCACAGCTGCGCGGCAAACTCATCTACGCCGCCCATGAGCGAATACTTCTTAAAAATGACCTCCCCGTCCTTGCTCGTGTAGATCTCCAACGGGTCGCCGTTACTGATAACATGGACACGGAAAACCTTGTCCTCGCGGCCTTTTGAGGACTGAATCAGCGTGTTTTCGATATTTTCCGTGCCTTCACGAAAATTTGCGGCTTCCTCCGTTTCCGCGGGGAGAGTCCCGCAGCGCAGCAGCGTGTCGATGTCGGCTTTGAGCTTAATTTCCAGGTGATCTTCATAGACGAGAATCTTGTCAATTAGCAGCTCCAGGTCGTTCCGTTCCAGCTTGTCCTTTTCCAGAATGTCGCGGAACACGTCGATGGCGGTCTTGGCCACGCGGTTCACCTGAATGATGGTGTTGCGCTTGTCGCTCAGCAGGTCGATCTGGTGGTGGATGCCGTCGATCTTCTTCTGGAGGTCGGCTTCCATCTCATCATACAGCGCCTCGATGGAGGCCTCCTGCTCCGGCTTTTTCATGATCTCCCGGATGCGCTGGCGCTTCGTCACCTTCAATTCTTCGGTGAGATCGGCCAGCACCGCCGCCAGATTGTCGGCAGACTGCTCCGTTTCTGCCACCTGCTCGGTCTCGCGCTTCAGTTCCTCGTTAAGCTGTTCGAGCATGGCGGCAGAGCTGTCCGCCAGCTTGCGCACATAGCTTTTCAGCAGCTCGTCCAGTTTATCAACGCGGATATGGTGGCTGGTGCAGCCCTTGAGGCCGCGCCGGTGATACGTTCCGCAGGTGTAGGCGGGGGCGAGGTCAGAGCGGCTCATGGCGAACAGCGGACTGCCGCAGTCGCCGCACTGCAAAAAGCCGGAGTACACGTTGTCGTTGATCTTCACGCCGCGATAGTTGCTGCGGCTGCGCTTTTCCCGCAGGGCGCGGGTGATGGCGAAGGTGCGGTAGTCGATGATGGCCTGATGGTGGTTTTCAATGACGATGTGCTCATCGTCGTTGCGCTTGATGTCCTTGCCGTTGATCTTGGCGCGGGTGTACTTGCCCTGACGGAGCGTGCCGATATAAAAATCGTTGTCCAGAATGCCCTGCACCGTGGCGATGGCCCAGGCGTTTTTGGCTTCCCGCTTGGTTTTCTTGCCCGCCGCCTCCTTGCGCATCCGCTCGGACATACGCGGTGTGGGAACACCCTGATCGGTGAGATAGTTGGCGATTTTCTTGTAGCCCCAACCGGCGTTGCTGTAGAGGTCAAAAATCCTGCGGACGGTCTCGGCTTCCGTGGGGATGATCTCAAACTGCTTGTCCTCGGTGACGAGATAGCCGTAGGGCGCGGCGCAGATCCACTCGCCATCGTTCTGCCGCCGCTTCACAACGCTGCGCACCTTGCGGGAGGTGTCCGTGACGGGCATTTCGTTCACAAGGAACTGAAACTGGATTTTCAGCCAATCGTCGTCATTGGGGAAGTCCACCCCGTCGCCGATGGAGACGATGCGCACGCCCGCGTCGCGCAGGTCTTCCAGCTCCACCAAACCGCGCGAGTTGCGGCGGGAGAAGCGGGAAAAGTCCTTGATGATGAGAATATCGTACTTGTGGGACATGAGTCCCCGGCGCATCTCCTGATAGCCCTCGCGCTGCTCAAACGTGTAGCCGGAGCGGTCGCGGTCTTCAAAAAACGTCAGCGTGCTGCCGGGGAAGTGTGTCTTTACATAGTCCTCGATGATGGCCTTCTGGTTCTCGATAGAGATGTTCTTCTGCTCCTGCTCATCATCCACGGAAATACGGGCATAGCCCGCGATATCAAAGCGTTCGATCAATTTGGCTCACCGCCCTTTAAGTATTTTGACAGCTCCCGGTCGAAGTCGGAGATGTATGCCGCATCTTGCTTCTTGCGAAACTCGTCGTAGACCGCGCCGACCTTTTTGGCCGCCGCTTCCCGCGAGATGTGGCTCTTGCCGTCCAGCACCTTGCGGCGGTTGTTGGTTAGAAATCGGTCGGTTTCGTTCAGCCAGTCCTGCATACTCATTCTTTCCCATGTTGCCATTTGCGACAGACTATGCGTTTCTCTTATTGAATAACATTGTATCATGTAAATTGCGGATGTGCAACCGGAAAATGATCTGACAAGAAAAAGCGCTCCACTTTTTTCGCGCGTGTCAGGCATTGCGTTTTTTATCCATATGTAGTATAATTAAGCAGTAAAAATGGTGTAATCCCAACGTTTTTCGGGTGGGAGACGGCAATATACATGGATCGATGAACTTGCGCATTTCTGTATGCCGTAGCGGCAGGAAGAAATGGCGCAGATTTGTCGCGCTTTTAAACGCAGCGAATACGCCCGACCGAAGAAAATTTTGACATCCGGTGGACGAAAAACATAGGAGTGGAAAATGGATAAACGACTTTTGCTGGCCAGCCCTCATATGTCGGACGAGGGCTATGAACTGGAGTACATCCACGACGCATTTCAGAAAAACTGGATCGCGCCGCTGGGTGAAAACGTCAACGAATTTGAAAAGGCCATGGGCGAATTTATGGGCAAGGGATATCCCGTCGCCCTCTCTGCCGGTACGGCGGCGCTGCACCTTGCGATGATCCTCGCAGGCGTGAAGACAGGCGACACGGTATTTTGCCAGAGCCTGACCTTTTCTGCCTCCGCCAACCCCGTGGCCTACTGCGGCGCGAAGCCTGTGTTTATCGACTCTGAGCGGGAGACGTGGAATATGGACCCCGCCGCTCTGCGCCGCGCCTTTGCGCTGCACGGCACGCCCAAGGCGGTGGTCGTCGTTCACCTGTACGGCAACCCCGCGAAGCTGGACGAAATTACCGCTATTTGCCGCGAGCATGATGTTCCCTTGATTGAGGACGCAGCAGAGGCGTTGAGTTCTACATACAATGGGCAGAAGTGCGGCACCTTTGGTGACTTCGGCGCTCTTTCCTTCAATGGCAATAAGATCATCACCACCTCCGGCGGCGGGATGCTGCTGTGCCGGACGGAGGATGAGGCGAAGCACGCATTGAAGCTCTCCACGCAGGCGCGCGAGAACGCGCCGTGGTACCAGCACGAGGAGACCGGCTACAACTACCGCATGAGCAACATCTGCGCGGGCATTGGGCGCGGGCAGATGAAGGTGCTGCCGCTGCGCGTGGAGCAGAAGCGGGCCATCTTTGCACGCTACTGCGAAAACTTGAAAGGCCTGCCGCTCACCATGCAGCCAGAGCTCCCCTGCGCGGAATCAAACCGCTGGCTGTCCGTCGCCCTGCTGGACGAGGGCTGCGGCGTGACGCCCGGCGAAATGCTGGCAAAGCTGAACGAGGCTGGCATTGAGGGACGCTACCTCTGGAAGCCCATGCATTTGCAGCCGGTCTTCGCAAGCTGCCCCTTTGTCAGCGTCAGCGATGCGCCGGTGGGCGATGACCTCTTTGCGCGCGGCGTTTGCCTGCCCAGCGATACGAAGATGAGCATGGACGATGTGGACCGCGTGTGCGATGCCATTCGAGGGATGTTCTGATGCGGCATAAGGCTGGGCTTTATGAAAAATACATCAAGCGCCTGCTGGACATTGTGCTGTCCGGGTGCGCGCTGATCGTCCTGTCGCCGCTGCTGCTGGTGACGGCAATTCTTGTGCGCGTGAAGCTCGGAAGTCCTGTGATTTTCTGTCAGGAGCGTCCGGGAAAAGATGAAAAGATTTTTAAACTCCATAAGTTCCGCAGCATGAGTGATGCGCGGGATGAAACCGGCGCGCTGCTGCCGGATGAGGAACGGCTGACGGGCTTTGGAAAGAAGCTGCGCGCTCTGAGCATCGACGAGCTGCCGGAGCTGTGGGATATCTTCCGCGGAAAGATGAGCATCGTGGGACCAAGACCGCTGCTGGTGAAGTATCTGCCGCTTTACAGCGAAGAGCAGCATCACCGCCATGACGTTCGCCCCGGGCTCACCGGCTGGGCACAGGTGCACGGACGCAACCTTACATCCTGGGAAGAACGGTTTGCGTACGATGTGGACTACGTTGACCATATCAGTTTTGTTTTGGACGTGAAGATCGTTTTCATGACAGTTCGATGTGTTTTTGCCCGAGAGGGGATCAATGCGGAGGGCAGCGCAACGATGGAAGCATTTGTAGGAACGGAGGCCGCGGTTCATGAGTGAGAAGGTTGTTGTGATATGAAAGATTTAATTATAGTTGGTGCTGGCGGCTTTGGAAGGGAAGTCGTTTGGCTTGTAGAAAGAATCAACCAAAGCCAACCAACGTGGAAAGTTTTAGGCTTTGTGGATGATGCGGAGGGCCTTCCAGAAATTGACGGATGTTGCGTATTGGGGAACATCAACTGGCTACTTCGATACGACAAACCATCATATGTGGTATGTGCAATTGGAAATAGTAAAGCGCGAGAGGCGATATACAACAGATTGAAGAATAACTATTGTCTTGAACCTGCCACCCTGATAGATCCAACTGTAATTTGCGGGAAGGGAAGCCGAATTGGGGCGGGCAGCATTTGTTGTGCAGGAACTATTTTGACAGTCAATGTGCAAGTAGGTGATGGCTGTATTGTGAATTTGAACTCAACAATAGGCCATGATTCAGTGCTGGAAAATTATAGCACGCTTCATCCTGGAGTAAGTGTTTCAGGAAAAGTGGTTATAGGCCGGAGGAGCCTCTTGGGAACCGGTACGAAAGTAATTCAGGGGTTAAAAATAGAACCGGACACTACTATTGGCGCAGGTGCAGTGGTGATTCATGATATCAAGGAGAGTGGAACCTATGTCGGAATCCCTGCGAGAAAAATCAAATAAGCGGATTCTGGTGCTTGCCAACAACGATGTTGGCCTGTATCGCTTTCGAAAGGACTTGCTTGCAGCGCTTTTGGGTGCAGGACACGAGGTATATATCTCTTTACCGGACGGCGGTTTCGTTTCGGAGCTTGTGCAGCTTGGCTGCCGCTTTATTGACACGCCCATTGAGCGCCGCGGTATGAACCCTATACATGACAGCAAGCTCTTTCACCAATATCGTGCGATTCTGAAAGAAGTCAAGCCCGACCTTGTTCTGACCTACACCATCAAACCCAACATCTATGGCGGACTTGCCTGCCGGATGGCGCACATCCCCTATGCCGTGAACATTACGGGACTTGGCAGCGCCATCGAAAACGGCGGCTGGCTCAAAAAATTTGTGCTGGCGCTCTACAAACCGGCGTTGAAGGGTGCGAGGGTCGTTTTTTTTGAGAATGCCGGGAATCGGGACACCCTCGCTGCCACCGGCGTTGTGCCGCAGGGACGCGACGTGGTGCTGAGCGGTGCAGGCGTCAATTTAGAAGATTATCCTTATCAGTCCTACCCACAGGAGGGGGCGGTGCGCTTTCTCTTTGTGGGCCGCGTCATGCGCGAAAAGGGTGTGGACGAGCTGTTTGCCGCCGCAAAGCGGATGAAGCGGGAATATGGCGATGGCGTGGAGTTCCACATCGTCGGCTCGTTTGAAGAGGGATATAAGCCCCTCATGGATGAACTGGAAAAGGCCGGTGTGGTCAAGTACCACGGCTATCAGTCAGATATGAAGCGCTTTTACGCCATGGCAAGCTGTGTGGTGCTGCCGTCGTATCACGAGGGTATGTCCAACGTACTGCTGGAGGCTGCCGCCTCCGGGAGGCCTCTCATCACCAGCGACATCCCTGGCTGCCGCGAGGCGGTGGAGGACGGCAACAGCGGGTATCTGTGCCCTGCGAAGGACGCGAACGCGCTGTATGGGGCTATGCAGCGGGTCATGGAGCTGTCCGTGGAGCAACGCTCCGAAATGGGTCGCCGTGGCCGGGAGCGCATGGAGCAGCAGTTCAGCAAAACCGTTGTTGTGACGGAAACCATCAAACACTTGGAGATTTGACATGCGCGATTTAGTCACCCTCATGCTCATAACGATTGCCTTAGCATGGTGCGCCGATCATGTGGCGTTTGGACCGGTAAAGCATAATCGGCGCCAGCGGCTGATCGTCTGCACTGTGGTAATCATCATCCTGCTCGCCGGTTTTGCCGGGCTGAGGACACGTTGCAATGACACTGCCACATATCGATATTCCTATAAGCTCCTGACGGAAAAATTATGGGAAGCATCCGACAAGAGCATCGGTTCTAACCCGCTGTTCAACTGGGTGAACTATCGCTTGAAGATGCACGGCGTATCTACGCAGAACTTTCTGATGTTCTGGGCATTTCTGACCGTCGGCTGTTATTTCATTTTTGTACATAAGTACTCTGTAAATTATCCGCTGACGATTTTTTTACTGTTTGTCACCGGTTGTTATACCTTTGCTTTTGCGGGTATCAAACAGGCGGCGGCGGTCGGGATATCGGTCATTGCGACGATGTTTGCACTTAAAAAGAAGTGGCTTTTATTTGCTGTTGGGATACTGATCGCAACGCTGATCCATCCCTATTCCCTGATGTATTTGGCGGTGCCGTTCATGACATTTAAGCCGTGGACGAAAATAACCTATTGGATGCTGGCAGCCTTCATTGCAGCGGGCTTTCTGCTGCGCCCGCTGCTCGGCACGGTGGTCAACATCACGACGCTGCTGGGTGAGGAATACACGGTTTCCTCCTTCACGGGAGACGGTGTCAATATGTTCCGTGTGCTCGTCTGCAATGTGCCGATGGTTTTGTCGTTCCTCTACCGGAAAAAGCTGTTTGCAGACAGCTCCGAGGCGGAAAATCTCGCAATGAATTTGACCATGCTCAACGGCGCTATTATGTTTGACGGGCTGTTCGGAACGGCAAATTATTTTGCAAGATTGGCAAATTATTTCTTGATTTTCCAGTCGCTGTCACTTCCGTGGATGCTGAAGAAAATAGGTGGCAGAGATGGAAAAGTGCTAACGGCATTGCTGGTGCTGGGCTATGCCGCGTATTTTTACTATGCAAACGCAATCAACCAGCCGTTTGACCACTACTTTGCGCGGTTAAGCTTGGCGGAGTATTTTGCTCAGATTGGGAGATAGACTATGAATCAGCTTCGCGTTTTACAAGTCGTTACTCATATGGAGCAAAGACCCTGGCGGACAATATTTCCATCAGTGGGAGCATTTTCTTCTGCTGCGATTTTGTAAGGGCAACATTTTCCTTTTGATAAACTGCAATGTTTTCCGACTGCTTTTGCGATATCATGGCAGGAACAAGATAAAAAGTCAACTTTTTCCACAGCTATAGATCTAGTGAGAATAAGAGGGATCCGACGAAAACGACCACTGGAATACCAGTGGTCGTTCTTTTTAATGCTCCAGCAAGATTCCCGCTCGCTTTTGTATTTGCTTTTCGATCATTCTCAACCGTTTGGGCGGAAGATTGTAGCGGGAGTGCTTCTTAAAATGGAATGTCAACAGATGGCGCAGCTTTTCGCGCAGTTCCGGCGTCAGAACGCTCTTCGCCGTGCCGAGAAAATCATCGTACACGCTGGGGTACAGTGTTTCGATATATTCCTCCAAAGCGGTACTGTCAGCCCATGCGTCTGTACCGGCAAAGTTGAACAAGGAATTGCCGTGGTCAAACAGGGGAGCGGGGGAGGTGATCGCGTTGGTCCGGTTATCGACCAGCACACCGAAATTGCCGAAGTGTCTGTCTGTATTACAGATCACCGCGTCAAACACCAGCATCTCATTCAGCACGTTCACAAATTCCGGCCCCAGCTTTTCATAATACGCTCTGACGGCTTTCAATCCTCCCTTGGAAACAAGATGTCCAATAGGAAGGTAGGCATACTCCTTACTGGTAAAAAGCTCGCAGGTGGAGCAGAGGATACCTTTCCATTTCGATAAGCCGTAGGGAATGGCGCGAATGTCCATCGCGGCTGCCACCTGCGCCGCGTAAAATTCCGAGTACGGCTCATTGCCGGTGTTAGATGCCCCCTCGGTGCCGCCCTTGTAAAGATAGACTTTGCCGCCGATACGGCGCCAGCATTTGCGAAGCATCCCGTTAGTGGTAAATTCAGGGCTTGAGAACAGCGATACCCTGACCTTGCTGCCATAACCGGTAAAAGCAAGTTCTGCTAAAATATTGCTGAAGCGATTATCATAAAGGTTCGCCTGAGCAAATGAAGCTTCATCACCGCTTTTTACGACCCAATAGCAGTCATTGAGCGACAGACCCTTGCAGACATCAATAATACCGAGCGGACGGTTCAAGTTCAGCCCGCTCTTTGCCAGAAGGTCATGAACAAAGGCTCTATTCTTAGGAATCGTTCGATGCCGCAGCCAACGGCCTAAGCCCTCCGGCGTCAACGTCATATCCAGTGGAAAAAGTTTTTTGTTTTCTTCATCCATCCAAAGGATCTGTATCTCTGGTTCGCTGGTATCAGTTGTCGCGGAGAATTTAACCAGCGGTTTATCAAATTGCTTTAGAATATAATCCATAGTCATTCCCCTTGAAACCAACTAACGTGATGCTATTATAACACACATCGGTAAATTTGAAAACTGAAACGTTAGTAAAAAGTGAAACC
>ERZ506950.785-NODE-785-length-16045-cov-4.327767_pt1 | contig 16045 bp, 16 predicted proteins | sample MGYA00512897_ERZ506950 | MGnify/ENA metagenome assembly ERZ506950
GTATGCCGTGGGATCCTGCACGATCTCCCGAAGCTCTTCATAGGTAAGGATCGCGTTTTCGTAGCCGGAAAAAATCTTCTTGTCCCGAATGGCCACAATAGGCTTTTCGTTTGTGCCTTTCTGCGCCCAAGCAAGCGCGCTTTTACCCCATTCGATCAAGAGTCTGCCTTCGTATTCCTTCAGCAGGTCAATGCGCTCCAGATTGTAAAACATCCGCTGCCCTTGGAACCAATCCTCCAGCGGGAAATCCTTTGGCTTCGTGTCCTGCGTATCAATAACGCCGCCGCTTACCTTGTAGCAGGCGAAGAACTTTGCCGTCGTACTCTTGTCGCTGATAAATACGCACCAATAATCATACCCGTTGCTGAAGGTTTCACTCTGTACGCGGGTGTATTCTTCCACCATGCCCTTATCATAGCATTTCTTGAATGCCTTGTCACCCAGCGAATGCCGGATCAGCTTTACCCGCTTCGGGTCAAGCCCTACATTTTTAAGCACATCGGAAAAGTTCAAAATCGCCATGGAAGCCCCTCCTTATTTTGTTCTCTATTTCAAATTCTACCACATATTTTTTCGTTGTAAAGCACGCTTTCCCACCGGCGCAAAATCTCCGCCAGTTCCGGTGTCAGGCGCGTGCGGCACTCCTGCCGCAGTTCCTCCGGCACGCCGTAGAACGCCTCAGCGATGCTGCCGGTGATGGCGGCGAGGGTGTCGCTGTCGCCGCCGAAGGACACCGCCGTGCGCAGTGCATCCTCAAAATCGCGGCTCTCCAAAAACGCGGTGATTGCCTGCGGCACGGTTTCCTGGCAGCTCTCTACATGACGGTAAGTGGGGCGAATCTCATCGCAGCTGCGGCTGAGGTCGTAGCCAAACTCGCACTCCGCATACGCTTTGATCTCCGCTTTGTCGTGACCCGTGCGGGCGAGAAAGATGGCCGAGGCGGTGGCCTGTGCGCCCTTGATGCCCTCCGGGTGGTCGTGGGTCACCTCGGCGGTGAGCCGCGCCAGATGCAGCGTTTCCGCCATGTCCTTCGCCAGCCATGCGGCGGGAGACACCCGCATGGCACTGCCGTTGCCGTAGCTTTGGTAGGGCTGCGGGTCATCCTCATAGAGCCAGCCGCCAAAATGGGTGCCATAGCCCCGGTCGGGGTAGGCGCGGCCCAGCTGCTGCATCTCCCGCACCAGTGCTGCTTTGATGGCGGCATCATCCTGCCCACGGCTGCTGAGCAGCGCCTTCGCCACCGCCAGCGTCATCACCGTATCGTCTGTGAAGTCGGAATGGCGGCTGAACAGGGGGAAATCCTTCGCCTTATAGTTGTTGCAGTCGAACTCGTAGGGGCTGCCCACGATGTCGCCCAAAATCGCGCCGTACATACGCTTACCGCCCTCTTTTCTGCACGTCCTCGTCGATGCGGCGCTTCCAGTCGGCGCTGAGCGGCCGGGCGGCGCGGACGCTGCACACCGCCTCGCTGATGACCTCGTAATTCAGCGCCGTGCCCGCCTCGTCGCACTTGTAGTTCACCGAGCGGTCCGCACCGATGCCGAAACGTGCCGCCTCCTTGGCCGCATCGATGTTTGCGCCGAGGAACAAAAACTCCCAGCCGTACTTCTCCTTCTGCCGTTCAATCATGCGGCGCACACGCTCGTAATCGTAGCGGCGGCTGGCGTTTTCGCAGCCGTCGGTGGTGATGATGAACATCGTCTTCTCCGGCACATCCTCCCGGCGGGCGTACTTGTGAATGTTGCCGATGTGGTGGATGGCGCCGCCCACGGCATCCAGCAACGCCGTGCAGCCGCAGGTGAAATACTCCTTTTCCGTCAGGGGCGGCACTTCGCCCAGCGGCAGGCGGTCATGGATGACTGTGCTATCGTTGGCGAAAAGCACCGTGGAGACCAGTGCCTCGCCCGCCTCCTTCTTCTGCTGTGCGAGCATGGAGTTGAAGCCGCCGATGGTATCCGATTCCAGCCCGCTCATAGAGCCGCTGCGATCCAGAATAAAAACCAATTCCGTCATTAAAAAGCCCTCCTTCGTTTGTCTGTGCTCACATTGTAGCGCATCCGAAGGAGGGTTTGGTCGCCTGTGGGGCGACATTTATGTTACATTTTACAGCTTCCTCAGCTTCGTCAGCCGGGACTTGATCGCGCCGGAGGTGCGGCCAAAGTGCGTACAGAGGTCTTTCTTTTTCATACCGCCGTCGAACAAGCGGCATAGCTCGTCGTCCAGTTCCTTCGTCCAAGGTTTTCCGTTGCTTTCGGGCAGCGTTTTTTCCTGTCTGCGAGATAGTTCCTCTACGGCGCAGTGCAGTGCCCGCACGATCTCCCCTTTGTTGCACACGTGGTCATCCGGCAGCACCTCCCCCGTCAAGGGGTCAACGCCGTCCGCCAAAACCGTCAGCAGTTCTTTTGCCCGTTGTACATCCATGGTGTTTCACCTCTTCGTTATTTTTTCAGGCAGCTCTCCCACTCGGCTTCTTTGAAGCCCACCAGCACGAAGTCATTGCCCACCAGCAGCGGGCGCTTGACCAGCATCCCGTCTGCTGCAAGGAGCTTCAGCATCTCGTCCTCGTTCATGGTGGGGAGCTTATCCTTTAACGCCATGGATTTATAGAGGAGGCCACTTGTGTTGAAGAATTTCTTGAGCGGCAGCCCGCTGCGCCGATGCCACGCAGACAGTTCCTCATAAGTGGGATGTTCCATTTTGATGTCCCGGAATGTATAGGAAATGCCGTTCTCGTCCAGCCACTTCTGCGCCTTCTGGCAGGTGGTGCATTTGGGGTAGCAGATAAAAGTCATGGTGTTACGCTCCTGATTACAAAAGTATACTTCTTGCCCACTCCGTGCAGGCATCCGATTCCATCAGTCCAAGTTCCTGCCAAATGCCCGCGTAGTATAATCCCTTTATTGGATCCTTTGCGCCGTTCTTTCTCTTTCCGTATATGTGCTGCGTATCGTACACTTCATTCATCGCCCAAGTTGCTTTTGTTGCGCCCTCCAGCGTCAGCACGCGCTTTTTGTCAAAGGGCAGCAAACCCGCTCCAGGCTTGGTGTTATCCAGAGAAAGTCTCTCAGATGCCTTGAATATAACATTCGCTGTGCCGCTTGTCCGCTCATCGGTTGAATGGGGGTGCCACCACGCTTCTTTTTGCTTTTCGGGCGCAGAAAGGATTTCCCCCACCTGTAGGTAGCCCCAAATCACCTGAATATCTTTTTCACGGTAAAAATCACCGCACTCCCGCGAATACTTGTATTCCCCGTTTTTGCACTCAACAAAGTGGAAATTTCCAAAAAACAGGAAAATATCTCCAGGCGCAACACTCAGATTCTTTAGGTAAGAAGCCGCGGCATCCCGCTGACCGAACGCTGGAAACCAGCCGTCAATTTCCTTTGCACGCCGACTCAAATCCAAATCCGGGTCGACATGGCAGTGGTTCCCACCCTTATACCTCAAATCATGTAAAATCTTGGAGTATGGAATCCCATTGTAGTAGAGCGAATCATAGGTATCGGTATCCCCACTGGGAATGGGAAAGGAAATCATCGTGCCATCTTCAAAGATAGGGCTGACAATGCCGCCGTTTGCGGAATCAAATCCTTTTCGACTGAGTATAATTTTCATTTCTCTTCTTCACGCCCCCAGCAAACTCTGGTCGAACGCGAACAGCGCCTCGTTGATCTTGAAAATGTCATAGTCCCGCTGCATGATGAAGTACTCGATGATGACATCAAACTTGCTGCTGGGGCTGAGGGCGTAGCCCGCGCGGGCGATGAGGTCGCGGGTCTCCGGCAGGCTCAGCTCTAGCGCGATGGCGAAGGCCACCGCCGTGGGCTTGGAGGGCTTGTAGTCCGGGTTGTTGCGGATTTTCGAGAACAGCTTGCGGTCTACGTTGGCCTTCTTGTAGATTTCAGAATCCTTTTTGCCGCCGCGGTCAATGAGCTTCAGCAGCGTCTCCGAAAATCCGGCATCCAGATGCGCAAGCGCCTCGTCCAGCCCGGAGGCCGCCATGGGCGCGTCTTCGTAGGCGGTCAGCATCCGGCTTTCAACGACGCCCATCCGGCGCATCCGCTCCCGGCGGGAGTCGGTGTGGGCATCCACATAGTGGTCGTCGATGTAGGCAGCGATGTCCGTGAAAAGCTTATTGCCGATCTGGTACGCCGCGCGGTCGAAAATGACGAGGTAGACCGTCATGTCGTTGTGCAGCAGGAACTCACCGATGGTGTCCACCGCCACGCGGAGCGCCTGATCCTTTGGATAGCCAAAAACGCCGGAGGAGATCAGCGGAAATGCCACCGTCTCACAGCCGTGCTCCTTCGCCAGCGCAAGGCTCGTCCGGTAGCAGGAGGCGAGCTGCTCCCGCTCGCCATGCCCGCCGCCTCGCCACACAGGCCCGACGGTGTGGATGATGTAGCGGCACGGCAGGCGGTACGCGCCTGTGATCTTGGCCTCGCCGGTTCGGCAGCCGCCCAGCGTCCGGCACTCTTGGAGCAGCTCCGGCCCCGCCGCACGGTGGATGCAGCCATCCACGCCGCCTCCGCCCAGCAGGGACTCCTTGGCCGCGTTGACGATGGCGTCCACGGGCATTTTCGTGATGTCGTTGCGAACAATGATAAGGGGCATATCATGTATCGCCTCCAATCTAACGACTTTTCAGAATATTGTAGCAGAATACACTCGGTTTTGCAATGGTCGTTGGGACGTCTAATAATCTTGATTGAAAATTCCAGCTGTTGGCAGACTGGTAGCGGTGCAAAAATGGCCACGCTGTAACAAAAGAATAGGTTCCCACAGCCCAGCGGGGTCGCGGTGCCGGAGGAAGCGGACGCACGCTGTAAACGCGCACATCCGTTTCCTCCGGCTTGTTGTATCATCCCACGGTCAACCTCACACAGAGCAGAGACGCCCCGTGTTTGCACCTGTGAGCCGATGTGTAGACTCCTTCGGGGAAGGGTAGCATCCTTGTCGCAGAGAGGGATTTCGAGCCGGTTTTGGGCGAATTTGAGCAAGATTCCAGTGCGCCGAAAAAGGAGCAGGATAAAGGGCTGGCGTCGGAACCGACGCTCTGCCCGATCACTTCTGCCCGCAGTGCGGGCAGTTGACGGGGGTTTTAACGCAGTCGATTGTGGCGCCTTTTGAAGAAAATTTCAGAACGGCTGGCGTCTTGGTTCCCGTAAACGCAGGTGTCCCAAGGGTTTTAGTGGTGCCTTATGGCCGTTTCGGAAGGAAATCGAGGTAATCAGCTTCGCGTGATCAATGGTGCAGGGCAAGCGTGTTTTGAGTCATCGCAGTCGATGAAAAGAGACTTTCGACCATTCAAAAATCGCACCGCTGTAACTAAAGAGAACGCCCCCGGCAGCGCAGAAATTGCGCCGCCATAGACAAAGATAAGGCGGCGCGGCTCCGAGGGGCAAATGATAACTTTCTGATAACGGTTTGACTTTCGGGTAGCTTTGTTCCCGTGGTTACGGTATTGTTCGTTGCGAAAGGGGCTGATATCATGCCAAAAAGACGAGCGAACGGGGAAGGGAACATCCGAAAACGCAAGGATGGACGCTGGGAGGGTCGGTACACGGTCGGTCACGATCCGGAAACAGGCAAGGCCCTCATCAACAATGTCCTCGGCAAGAAGCAAGCGGAAGTCAAGGAGAAGCTGAAGAAGGCCATCGAGGAAAACGTCGGCATCGACTACGGACGAGCCAGGACCTACACGGTGGGGAGTTGGCTGGAGGTCTGGATGGAGAACTACGCCAGAGTAAAGCTCAGACCATCCACGCTCAAGACAAACCAAGGTTTCCTCAAGAACCACATCAAACCACAGATCGGCAGTATTCCGCTGGCGGAATTGACCTCTCTGGATTTACAGAAATTCTATAAACACCTGCTGGAAGGCGGGCGGGTAGACCGAATCGAAGCGAGAAAGAAGCCGAAGGGACTGGCCCCTAAAACGGTGCGGAGCATTCACCAAATGATCTGCTCAGCCTACAACCTTGCCATGGAGCAAAAGCTGGTGAACAAAAATCCCACACAGGGCTGTGCGCTGCCGAAGGTAGAGCACAAGGAGATGAAAACCTTGACCGCCGACCAACTCAGCACCTTTTTCCGGGAGGCCAGGAACAGCGGCGCGTACGAGCTCTACTACCTCGACCTCGCCACGGGCCTACGGCGGGGCGAACTGCTGGGCCTGAAGTGGACGGACGTGGACTTTGACCGTGGTGTGCTGAAAATCCAGCGGGCCATCTCACGGCAGAATGGCAAAATAGTGGAAGCCCCACTGAAAACGAAAAACGCCTACCGCACACTGCCGTTGTCGGCAGATGCGATAAGCGTTCTGAAAATGCAAAAGTGCAAGGTGAACAGCAGCGAGTGGGTATTCCCATCACCCACCGGAGGCCCCATGTCACCGGACAGCGTCCTGCACATGCTCCAGCGGGTGCTGAAACGGGCGGGACTGCCCCGCATCCGATTCCACGACCTGCGCCACACCTTCGCGACGATGGCGCTCCAGAACGGCGTGGACGTGAAAACGGTGTCCTCGATGCTGGGTCACTACTCGGCGGGCTTTACGCTGGACACCTACGCCCACGTCACCACCGACGCACAGCTCAAGGCGGCGCAAACCATGGGCAATATCCTCTCCCGTGCCGTCTGATGCTTTCTCCGCTGTCCGCTCCCGTTGGGGTCAGCGTTTGGGTCAGAAAAAAGCAACTCCATAAAACTGAAACATATGAAAAGCAAAAGTCCTCGAAATCGTCTGATTTCGAGGACTTTTGGCACGCCGTGAGGGATTCGAACCCCCGGCCTTCTGGTCCGTAGCCAGACGCTCTATCCAGCTGAGCTAACGGCGCATGTCTCATATCGGACAACGGTGTTATACTACCACAGCTTTCAGGGAAATGCAAGAGGAAATTTCAAATTTTTAGAAAAAATTTGGGGACAGGTCAAAACAATGAATTTGACAAGGGGCGTGTGGCAAGGGTAAAATATCATTGATTTTGATTTTTTGTAAGGAGCACACTATGGAAAATACTTTCAAAGGCAGCAAAAACTACGTTGCGAGCCCGGAGCTGATGAATGCGGTGAACATCGCGATGGCGCTCAAAAAACCGCTTCTCATCAAGGGCGAGCCGGGCACGGGAAAGACGATGCTCGCCGAGGCTGTGGCCGAGGCGCTGGGCAAAAAGCTCATCATCTGGAGCGTCAAGTCCACGACGAAGGCACAGGACGGCCTGTACGTCTACGATGTGGTGCAGCGTTTATACGACAGCCAGTTCGGCACATCCGGCGTGGACGATATCGCAAAGTATATCAAGCTCGGCAAGCTCGGCGAGGCGTTTTCCGCCGACGAGCAGGTCGTGCTGCTGATCGACGAGGTCGACAAAGCAGACCTCGAGTTCCCGAACGACCTTCTTTGGGAGCTCGACAAGATGGAATTCTACATTCCCGAGACGAAGGAGACCATCAAGGCCAAGCACCGTCCCATCGTCATCATCACCTCGAACGCGGAAAAGGAGCTGCCGGACGCGTTCCTGCGCCGCTGCATCTTCCACTATATTGAATTCCCCGACCAGCAGCAGATGGAAAAGATCATCCGCGTCCACTTCGATCATGTCGACGAGACGCTTTTGATGCAGGCGATGCAGGCGTTCTACTATATCCGCTCGATCGACTCGGTGGAGAAAAAACCCTCGACATCCGAGCTTGTCGACTGGATCCGCGCGCTCGAGCTTACCGGCGTGGACACGTCCCGCATCACGAAGGAGATCCCGTTCATCGGGGTGCTCCTCAAAAAGGACAAGGATATCTCCACCGTGCAGCGCCGGCTGAGAAGATAAGAACGCCATGTTTACTGGATTTTTCTACCTTCTGCGCGCGCATGGCTTTCGCGTCAGCCTGAATGAGTGGATGACGCTCATTGAGGGGCTGATGCTGGACCTGCAGCACGATTCGCTCACGGGCTTTTACGAGCTCTGTCGCGCGGTGCTCGTCAAGTCCGAGGCGGATTACGACAAGTTCGACCAGATCTTCCTTGAATACTTCGACGGCGTGCCATATCAGGACGAGCTTCCCAAGGAACTGATGGACTGGCTCAACAACCCTGCCGCCGCAATGGAGGAGTTCCGCAAGTTCCTGCGCACGCAGGGCTATGAGGAAAAGAGCATTGAGGAAATTCTCAAAATGTTCGAAGAGCGCCTCAGGGAGCAGACCGAGGAGCACAACGGCGGCTCGTACTGGATCGGTACGAACGGCTACTCAAACTTCGGCAATAGCGGCCACAGCCCGCAGGGCATCCGTGTGGGCGGGAAGAGCATGTACCGCCGCGCGTTTCAGGTGGCGGGGGAGCGCAGGTTCCGCGACTTCCGCAAGGACAATGTGCTCGATATCCGACAGTTTCAGATGGCGTTCCGCCTGCTGCGCCAGTATTCCGAGCAGACGAAGGAGGCCAAAACGGAGTTCGACGTGGATGGGACCGTGCGCGAGACCTGCGACAACGCGGGAACGCTGTCGGTCTGCTACAAGCGTCCGCGCAAAAATACCGTCAAGGTGCTGATGCTGATGGACTCCGGCGGCTCGATGGAGTATTATTCCAACCTCTGCTCCATGCTCTTCCAGGCGGCGCGGCAGTCGAACCATTTTAAAGAGCTGCACGTCTACTACTTCCACAACTGCATTTATTCAAGCGTCTATACCGACCCGCGGATGTACCGCGAGCACGCGGTGCCGACGGACTGGATCCTGCAGAATTTCGGCAGCGAGTACAAGGTCATTTTAGTCGGCGATGCGCTGATGGACATGTACGAGCTGATGGAAAAGCGCTACGACTACCGCACCGGCGAGGCGAAATGGTCGGGCCTCGATCAGATCAAGCGCTTCTGCGAGCACTACGACCACCTGATCTGGCTCAATCCCGAGGAGCCCCCGCGCTGGGGCGGCTACTGGGGCGAGAGCTACGGCTATATCGCAAGGGCGGTGGACATGTACCCGCTGACCGTCGACGGTCTCGAGCGCGGCATGAAAAAGCTGCTCGTGAACCGGTAAAGGAATAAAAAAGAGGACGGGCCTTACCCGCCCTCTTTTTTGACCCACGGCGGCAAAATTGATGTCCAAACGGAACAATTTCGCCCGATGGGGAAAGACAAGCGGCGAAAGCTGTGGTATACTGCCAGACAGTTAGGGATGACTAACCTGAAAAGACAGGAGCGAAAGAGATGACCGCAGAGAATTATTGGAGCATCAGGGCGCTATTTTGCTGGCGCAGAGCGACGGCTGCGCGGTCTGGCAGTTTCGAAACGAGACCGGCGACGGCACGATGACCACCTATGAGATCTTTTCGGGTGTGATGCTCGCGTTCAACGACTTTCACATGGAGCGCTACGAGTGCGATTTTGTGGCCGACCGGCGGATGCTCGCCATCGACCAATGCCGCGAGGGGCGCATGGATTACGCCGCGAGCGACAACTTGGTCGCCTACACGGCGGCGGGGGATATCATCCTCGACGAGGCGACGGCGAGCATCGACCCCGAAAACGAACACCCCATCCAGCAGGCGATCTCCGAGCTGACGCGCGGCAAGACGATCATCACGATCGCCCACCGCCTGGCGACGATCCGCAGTGCCGACCGGATCCTTGTGGTGGAGGACGGACGCATCGCGGAGTCCGGCACGCATGACGAGCTGGTGAAGCAAAACGACGTCTACTGCCGCTTCATCGCCATCCGCGAGCAGGCCGAGCTCTGACGCATCGCGGCGGAATAAAAGGAAATATGCAAAAGCTCCGCAACTTCTGTTGCGGAGCTTTTACTGTTCGCCACCGATGGACGATTTGACCAAAAATGTGCAATGGCTTTCGCCCTTTTGATGGTAGCGGAATAACAGATGCTAAGCTACATTATAATAAATCACGTCGAATAATGCGGCTTGCTTTGTGCAAGTGTGACGAAATGAGGGAGTGAAGCGGTGTTTTTGCAGATCTGCCTCTTGCGGAACGCAAAATAAGGCGCTATATTACGGTAGCGCGATAAAGTGAACGGGGGGAAATACATCGATTTTGCAGACAAAGCGGCATTCGTTCGAACACTGAAAATTTTAGGAGGAAACAACACATGAAAGGAAACGTACTCAAAAAGTTTCTCTGCACCTGTCTGGTGACGGCCGCGGCCTTCGCCGCGACGACCATCAGCGCCTCCGCCTGCACGACGATCTACGTCGGCGGCGACCTCGTCGAAGAAGGCACGCCCTTCGTCGCCCGCACGGAGGACTACGGCTCTGACTACAACAAGCTCTGGTTCATCAGCGAGAGCGGCAAGTGGAAGCAGGGCGACCACTACGTCGGCTGCCCGGAATACGGACCGTTCGAGTGGGATTTCACCCACGACAGCTACCGTTTCACCTATTTTACGAACGATATCTACTATGACGGCATCTGCCCCGAGTGCGGCGAAAAGGCCGACCACTACTCCTACACCGAGTTTGGCACGAACGAAAAGGGCGTGTCCGTCTCCGCGACCGAAACGCTCTACGGCAACGAAAAGGTGACGGAAGCCGACCCGTACCGCGACGCCGAATGGGCGGAAGCGAACAAGAGCGAGCGCATCGGCATTGAAGAGACCGATATCCCGACCATCATCCTGGCCGAGGCCTCCTCCGCGCGCGAGGGTGTGAAGCTGCTGCTCGACATCTACGAGAATTACGGCTGCGTGGCCGCCTCCGGCGTGTTTGTCTGCGACAAGGACGAGGTCTGGTACGTTGAAAATTGCAGCGGCACGCAGTATGTCGCCATCAAGCTCAACAACAACATGATCTTTCTTGAACCCAACATGGCCGTCATCGGCCGCATCGATCTGGACGATGAGAACGTCATCGCCTCCAAGGATCTGATCGCGGTGGCGAAGAAGGCCGGCACGTTCGTCGGCGACGAGGCAAAGAACATCATCGACTTCCGCGCGTCCTATGCCCGCATCAGCGAGAAGATGGACCAGCGCATGATCGACGGCCTCAACTACCTGAACGCGGCTTACAAATATGACAGCGACGCGCTCGTGGCCGACAACACGAAGTTCACCATCTCCAACCTTGACGCAAGCGACAAGCTTGTCGCGCTCTACACCAACATCAAGGCCGACCGCAAGCTCGACAAGGACGATGTGTTCGGCTACTACAAGCTCTCCTCCATTGGCAAGGCCAGCAACCAGGAGATCGAGATCTTCCAGCTCTTCAAGGATTGTCCGGTCGAGACCGCGACCGTGGGCTGGGTCGGCGTCGGCAACATGTCCTACAACGTGTTTGTCCCGTACTATCCCATGCTGATCGACAGCATGTACAAGGGTTATCAGGTCAGCACCGCGTCCGCGAAGTTTACGACTGAAAAGCCCGACACCTTCTGCACCTACGGCACGAGCTGGGCGCAGGATGCCGAGGGCAACTGGCAGCGCGTTTCCGGCTTCAAGGCGTATCCGAGCAACTGGAAGGATTCCTATTACTTTACGTTTGAGGGTCTCGGCGGTTACATCGCCAACGCCGACAAGATCACCGGCAAGCCCCCGAAGGCCGAGGCCAAGGCCTACGTCGCCGATGAACTCGCCGCCCTCCAGCAGGAGCTCTACAAGGACTTCGTCACGACCGACCAGCTCGCCAAGGCGGATGATGCCCGCGCCCTTGCCACCGAGAACGGCAAGACCATGGCCGAAAAGGCCCACAAGCTTGGCGTTGAGCTCGTCGAGTACATCACGAAGGATGAAGCGCTCCAGCCGAGCGTGTTCACCGATGTCAAGGAAGGCGCCTACTATGTGGACGCTGTGAACTGGGCCGTGGATAAGAAGGTCACCTCCGGTAAGACCGAGACGACCTTCGCCCCCAACGACTTCTGCACCCGCGCGCAGGCCGTCACGTTCCTGTGGCGCGCCGCCGGCAGCCCCGAGCCGACCGCAAGCGAGATGACCTTCACCGACGTGAAGGCGGACAGCTACTACTATAAGGCCGTTTTGTGGGCCGTCGAGAACAAGATCACCTCCGGCATGAGCGACACGCTGTTCGCGCCCGACGCGACCTGCTCGCGCAGCCAAATCGTGGCGTTCCTGTACCGCATGCAGAACAGCCCTGAGAACAAGGCAGAGAATCCGTTCACCGATGTCAAGGCGGACGCCTACTACGCAAACGCCGTCCTGTGGGCCGTGGAAAACGGCGTGACCACCGGTGCGAGCGCGACGACTTTCGACCCCGCGGGCGACTGCACGCGCGGTCAGATCGTCACCTTCCTCTATCGCTGCCTGAGCAAGTAAGCGATAAAAGCGAACAGGAGAGCCCCCGAAGAAAACCTTCGGGGGCCCTTTTTTGCGGAACGGGTGGGAGAAATATCAACAGAAGTTGATGTTGCGTTGAGAAAGAGTTCATCTGTTTGCGGTAAAAATATAAAATCTGATGTTGTAAGTTCCGGCGGGGATGCCCGCAGATGAGGTTTTTATCTTTCAGGAAGGAAGAAACGAACGATGCGAGTGAAGATTATTTCCGACAGCACGTGCGACCTGTCGCCCGCGCTGCTCGAGCGCTATGATATTGCCGTCACGCCGCTGTGCGTCATCAAGGACGGCAAGGACTTCCACGATGGTGTGGATATCATGCCCGCCGACATTTTTGCCCACGTGGACGGCGGCGGAGACCTTTGCAGCACGTCGGCGGTCAGCCAGTACGAGTACGGCGAGATGTTCGCGCGCTACGCGAACGAGTATGACGCGGTGGTGCAGATCACCATCGGCGCGAATTTCTCCTGCTGCTATCAGAATGCCTGCGCCGCGGCACAGGAGTACGAGAACGCCTTTGTGGTCGATTCGGAGAATCTGAGCACCGGCCAGGGCCTTCTGGTCGTCGCGGCGGCGAAGCTCGCCGAGCAGGGCCTTTCCGGCGCGGAGATCGCCGAGCGCGTACGCGCGCTCGCGCCGAAGGTCGAGGCGAGCTTTTTGATCGAGCGCCTCGACTACATGCGAAAGGGCGGCCGCTGCTCGGCTGTGGCCGCGCTGGGCGCGAATCTTCTGCACCTGAAGCCCTGCATCGAGGTGCGAAACGGCAAGATGGCCGTGTGCAAGAAGTACCGCGGCTCGTTTGAAAAGTGCATCCGCCAGTATGTAAAAGAGCGCCTTGACGGGCGCGAGGACATCGCGCCGGAGCTCGCGTTCATCACCCACGCGGCGGCGGACGCGAACGTCGTGGCCGCGGCGAAGGAGGAAGCGGCACAGGACGGATCGTTTGAGACCGTCGAAGAGACGCAGGCGGGCTGCACCGTCTCGTGCCACTGCGGCCCGAACACGCTCGGCATCCTGTTTGTGAGAAAGTAAAGGAGAAACCACCGTATGGCTCGCCATACGGTGGTTCTTTTTCAGCATTTTGTGCTTTTTCGCCAAAAGATGACCGCGAGCGCGGTGCAGACCGCGATGGCGGCGGCGTAGGGGATGACGAGCAGAAACGCGGTGCTCGCCGGTGCGCTGTAGGAAGCGTAGCGGATGCCCCAGAGCATGTCGCAGTAGTTGAATGCGACGGCGGCGCACATCACATCGGAGAGCAGGATCGCCAGCGCGGCGAAGGTACAGGACAGAGCTTTCATGGAGAGACCTCCTTATTTGTATTTGGTGCTTTTGAGCAGCAGCGCCGCGCCCGCGGCAATGGCCGCGACGCAGAGCAGAAGAAAAATGCCGCTGCCGTCGATGCGGATCATCGACGATCCGTTGATCTGCGCGGGAACGGACGGGACAAGGATCGACAAAACGCCATAGACGATCAGCGCGGCCGCGCCGCCGAAGCAGAGAATGAGGCTCAAAAGCCGCATCGTCCGGTGCTCCTCCTGCGCTTCGGCGGGCGCGGCATTCGGTGCACCGTCTTTTAGAAGGTAGTCGAGCGAGACGCCGAAGTAATTGCTCAGCGCGAGGAGCTTGTCGCTCTCAGGCATCGCGCTGCCGCCCTCCCATTTGGAGATGGCCTGACGCGAGACGTTCAGCGCCTCTGCAAGCTGCTCCTGCGAAAGACCGCTCTTTTTGCGCAGTGTGTAGAGTTTTTCAGGTAGTGCCATGGTTCCTCCTTTCGCAAAAAGCATAGCGTTAGTGTGCGCAAAATGCCATGTATTGCAGTAGACAATTGCGCAACCGTGGGTAGCAATGAAGACTTTTTGCGGAAAACAGTCCTGCTTTTGCCCATTTTACCATGCGGAGGGGGAAAGCGCCAGCGGAGAGCAAAAAATCGCCCGAACTGGAATTTGTTCGGGCAATTTTGGTTCAGTTCTGTTCCTCGGAGGGGGCGTTCTTCTTTTCAAGCTCCGCGCGCAGCATGCGGTTTTCAGCCTGCAGGGCGTCAAGCTTGTCGTTCAGCGGGGCGAGCTGCTTTTTGAGCTCGCGCGCGACGATGCCCTGATAGAATTTGTACCGGCTCGCTGTGCCGGCTGCGGCGCACACGACAGTCACGCCGCCGGCGATGAGGCCGGCCTTTTTCCAGTCGACCTTGCGGACGACTTGCAGCACGGCGCGCTGGTCGAGCTTTTTGCCGCGCAGCGGCGCGGGCGCAGCGCTCTCCGCGCGCACGGGGAGAATGTGGATGGTTTCGAGCATTTTCATCGGATCGTCCTCCTTGATCCATGTTATTTTTCGACTCTAAAGGTATCGTGCCGCATGCGGAATGTCAACTGCGGGGATGCGTTGCAATGGATAGAAAAACGTGCTATGATGACCGAAGATTTTTGATTCGAAAGGAAGCGAGGGGAGCGATGCTCCCGCGTTGACATGATCGCGATTCTGCTTGCGCCGGTGTACCTGCTGGCGAATTACTATTTACTGCGCCGCGTGATGGGCTGGGTGAAAGCCTGGTTCCCGTTTTTCCGCACAGCGCGCCACTGGGCGCTGCCCGTGGCTGTGCAGGCGTTTCTGGCCTGCTCCATCGTCATCGCGTTTTTCCTGCCGGAGGGACGGGCGCGGCGCGTGATGAAGCTCATCGGCAACTACTGGCTCGGCGTACTGCTGTATGTGCTGCTCGCGGTCATCGCGGCGGATCTGCTGCGGCTGCTGCTGGGGTACGTGCTGCCGTTCAAGCACATTTTCGTCACGACACAGATGCACCGCATCGCGGGCTGTGTGTGCGCGCTGGTCATTTTGATCGCATCCATCTGGGGCGTCGTCAACGCGCGCATCATCCACGTGACGCCGTATGACGTGACGGTCGATAAGACTGTTGAGGGCATGGACGAGATGAAGGTTGTGCTCGTGGCCGACCTGCACCTTGGCTACAACATCGGCGAAAAGCAGATGCAGCAGATGGTAGACAGGATCAACGAACAGGACGCCGACCTCGTCGTCATCGCGGGAGACATCTTCGATAACGAGTGGGAGGCGGTGGAAGCCCCTGAGACCATCGCCGCCACGCTGCGCGGCATCCGGTCGAAATACGGCGTTTACGCCTGCTACGGCAACCACGACATCGAAGAGCCAGTGCTCGCAGGCTTCACCTTCCGCCAGAGCGAGAAGAAGGAGAGCGACCCGCGCATGGACGAATTCTTGAAGGACGCGAACATCACGCTCCTGCGTGACGAGGGCATGCTCATCGACGGAAAGTTCTACCTTTATGGCCGCCCCGACGCGCACCGCCCGGGCCGCGGCATCGAGACGCGCAAGACGCCCGATGAGATCACGGCAGGTCTGGACAAGGATAAGCCCATCATCGTCCTCGACCACCAGCCCAAGGAGCTACAGGAGCTCGCGGACGCGGGCGTCGACATAGACCTCTGCGGCCACACGCACGATGGACAGATGTTCCCGGGAAATCTTACCATCAAGCTGATGTGGGAAAATGCCTGCGGGTATCTCCAAAAGGGAAAGATGCACAACATCGTCACCTCCGGCGTCGGCCTGTTCGGACCCAACATGCGCGTGGGGACAAAAGCAGAGATTTGTCCTATTACTATTCATTTTGGAACAATTAAAGGCTCAAAGAGCCTTTAGAAATTTCCCTGCGCCGCGCAGGGGAGTGGTTAAGGGGGATATTCTCTTTCCTCGGAAAGAGAATATCCCCCTTTGACCCCCA
>ERZ506950.801-NODE-801-length-15676-cov-5.708853_pt1 | contig 15676 bp, 9 predicted proteins | sample MGYA00512897_ERZ506950 | MGnify/ENA metagenome assembly ERZ506950
GCCACTGGTGTTCCTCCTAATATCTACGCATTTCACCGCTACACTAGGAATTCCGATTGCCCCTCCGACACTCAAGATCTACAGTTTCAAATGCAGTTCATGGGTTGAGCCCATGGATTTCACATCTGACTTGCAGACCCGGCTGCACGCCCTTTACACCCAGTAAATCCGGACAACGCTTGCCACCTACGTATTACCGCGGCTGCTGGCACGTAGTTAGCCGTGGCTTATTCGTCGGGTACCGTCATTTGTTTCGTCCCCGACAAAAGAAGTTTACAACCCGAAAGCCTTCTTCCTTCACGCGGCGTTGCTGGGTCAGGCTTGCGCCCATTGCCCAATATTCCCCACTGCTGCCTCCCGTAGGAGTCTGGGCCGTATCTCAGTCCCAATGTGGCCGTTCAACCTCTCAGTCCGGCTACTGATCGTCGACTTGGTGGGCCGTTACCTCACCAACTATCTAATCAGACGCGAGCCCATCTTTCAGCAATAAATCTTTGGCATCTCGATCATGCGGTCAAAATGCTTTATGCGGTATTAGCAGTCGTTTCCAACTGTTGTCCCCCACTGAAAGGCAGGTTGCTCACGCGTTACTCACCCGTTCGCCACTAAGTCAGTCCCTTGCGGGGCCGACTCCGTTCGACTTGCATGTGTTAGGCACGCCGCCAGCGTTCGTCCTGAGCCAGGATCAAACTCTCTATAAAATGGTATCTTAATCAGTCCCTTTTCAGGTCCTGAATAAAATCATGCATTCTATAAGTTTTGCTCTTAGCTTCACTCAAGAATTTCTCGTTGGCTATTCTTCACAATCTCAGTTTTTACACTGACATCTCAAAGAACAACTTGTTTTTTTAATCAAATTGTCCAAGGTGTTTGTTCATGTTTCTCGTTGTTTAATTTACAAGGTACACCGCCGACCGCTTGACCCTCAACCGCTTTCGCGTTTGTGTCTCTCGCAGACAGCTCCGATATAATACCATGCATCTACCTTTTTGTCAAGCACTTTTTTCGACTAATTTCAATCTTTTTTGTGCATACAATATCTGGCGTTTTCACGCGCTACACGGCACCATATCTTGTTTTGAGACATGCTCCTGTGCAGTTCTTCTTGCCTACACAGGAGCATGGGTTTCAATTTTCCGTCTTCCTTTCTTCCCGTTCCAGCAGGACCGTCGCCAGAAAGATCGCGCGGTACTTCCCGGCAAAGAGGCCGCCCAGCACGAGCAGTCCCATGGCGGCCAGCACCGCCCCGGCCAGCAGATAGCGGTTGCCCCAGCCCGTCAGGAAGGCAGCTCCGAAATCGCCCAGCACAAAGGCCGCGATCACGACCGCCAGCGCCAGCACGAGCAGGGCCGTCGAAACGGCAGATGCCCGCCGATAGGCCTGCTGCGCCGCCGCGCAGTCCGGCTCGGAATAGCTCGCCGCCTCGATTCGTTTCCACTCCTCGGGCTTCTCGCGCCGGAAGTCCTCGCAAAGCTCCGAGAGCAGCCTGCGGGAGGTCTTTTCCCCCGGTGCGGCCAGCGCGGCGCGCACCGCCTGCGGATCCCACTGCATAGCCGTCACCGGTACTGGATCTTCATGCCCTTGACATGAAGCGGGTTGATCGGCACGATGACGCGGTCGCCGGGCTTGCACTCGATGCCGCGCACGTCAACTGCGATATGCAGCATGCCGATCTGGCCGACGACACGGCATTTATGCCCGTTGACCTCCACGAGCGGCAGGGCGCGGAAAAAGATCCCGCGCAGGCCGCGCAGAATGAGGCTCAGGCAGTCGCGGAAGCGTGTGATGCCGCCGTCGCAGCGCTCGCGGAAGCCGTTGTACCAGCCGATGGGGACAATGGCGACCGGCGTATCCTCGCGCGCAGTCCACATGGCGCCGTAGCCTGTCGGGTGACCCTTCGGCAGGACGCGCAGCTCCTCCACATGCGCCTCGGCATAGCCGACGGGGCGCAGCTTTGTGTGGAAGGGCACGCGGCCAAGAATGGCCGAGCCGAGCCGTACGCCGTCGCAGTGCATCTCCGGAAAGCGCAGAAAGGCTGACGAATTGCAGCAGTGCACCGTCCCGGTCTCGAAGCCGGCCTCGCGGATGGCCGAGACCGTCTTCCGGAAGGTCTCGAATTCCTGATGCGTGAGCTTTTTGCTGCCGAAGGCGCAGTTGAAGTGCGTATAGACGCCGCTGACCGCGATATTCTTCTGCTCGCGGTAGACGCCGAGGATGTGGTCCATATCCTCCGGCAGGAAGCCGTAGCGGCCCATGCCGGTGTCGATCTTCAGATGAGCCTCGACGACGTCCGCGCGCTCAGCCGCAATGGCGTTGATGGCGCAGGCCGTCTCCCACGAGCCGATGGTCAGGATGACCCGCAGGTCCATCAGGCGGTTCAGCTCCGCCGGGTCGCCGGTGGAGCGCAGCATCAGGATCGCGGCATCCTCAAAGCCGTTTTCGCGCAGAAGCTCCGCCTCGCGCACCTCGGTCACGCAGAAATGGTCGATCCCGGCCTCCGCCAGATGGCGGGCCAGCGGCAGCACGCCGATGCCGTAGCCGTTGCCCTTGAGCACGGCCCAGATGGGGACGCCGTTTGCCATTTTCTGCAGCAGTTCGATATTATGGGAGAGGGCTTCCTTCTCCACCACATAGGCCTTCATGGGCGCACCTCACTTTTTACGATTTTTCAGCAGGTAGAGCTTCGCGTTGAGATTTTTATAGAGCACACTGCCCTTTTCGGCAATGAGCCACGCCGTGCGCTTGAGCACAAGGTCGTACTCGCCGACAAATTCCGTGAAATCTCCGCCGAAGCCTTTTTTGAACTTATACAGGCCATACAGGGGGTTGTCCTCCGAGATATCGCCGGAAACGCCGCGGAAATCATAGACGCTGCAGCCGGTCTCAACGGCCCACTGGATCATGCTCCACTGCAGCAGATAATTCGGCATGAGGTTGCGGTGCTCGTTCGAGCTTGCGCCGTAGAGATACCACACCTTGTCGCCGTAATGGATGGCCAGCGTACCCGCGATGGGCTGACCCTCGTGGAAGGCCATATACAGCCGCGCGTGCTCGCCAAGGTTGTCGAGCATGTTGGCAAAATACTCCGGCGGACGGGTGACGAAGCCGTCGCGCACGCCGGTCGTGAGCATGATGCGGGCGAAATCCGGCACCATTTCCTTGCCGCAGACGCGCACCTCCACGCCCTTTTTCACGGCGAGGCGGATGTTATAGCGCCACTTCTGGTGGAACGAGGCCATGAGCTCGTCCTCCGTGCGGCCGTTGAGCCAGAGGCGGAAGACGAATTTCGGCTGGATCGCCTCGAAATTCTTGCCGCCGTGGCGCGTGCGGAAGCCGAAGTCCTCGAGCATGCGGCGGAAATCCTCGTTTTCCACGGGGACGTCCGGGTCGATCTTGATGACATAGGCCTTATATTCCTTCGCCAGCTCGCGGGCGGCGGCGACAAGCTCGCCGAACGTCTCGCGGTCGTCAAGATCGCAGACGGGGCCGCGGCAGGCGTAGAGCATCGTTTTGTGGATATAGGGCATGGTGCGGATCAGGAAGGCGATGCTGCCCCGGATCCGGCCGTCCGCGCCGCGCGAGACGATGGCGCGCCACTTCCACGCGGGCTTCTGCTTGGCCCAGAGGGAGCTCTGCGCAAAATGTCCCTTCGGGTGGCTCTGCACAAATGCCTCGTATTCCGCGAGGGTGGATTCCTGAATCAATTCGGTCATGATACATTCTCCGTTATTCCATAGATATACAGCTACAGTGTAGCACACTCCGCCCGGCAATGCAAGCAAAAAGACGATGACAAACGCAGGCCCGGCGGGGGGCGCCGCCAGGCCTGCGTCTTTTTCCTTATTTCCAGGTAACGCCCTCGACCGTGGAGGACGTGATGACCGTGCGGCCCGCCGGGAAATCGTAGAACCGCTCCGTTTCGTCGCTGCCGGGAGCAAACTGGCGGAGCGTGAACGCCGTGTCCGACTGAATGACGACGTTTCCGTTCCGATATGTGACCGTGACCTCCTGCGAACCGGCCGCCTTTATGGTCAGCGTCGTCTTGTCCTCGCAGCCGTAATCGAATAGGAGGCTGTACTCCATGTCGTCCCCGCGCAGCCTGCACGACTCCGCGTCGATCTCGAACGTCAGCTCGCCGTCCTCGGCATAAGTCGCGTCCAGCTGGCATTCCACGGCATCGCTGTGCAGCAGGAACTTCGTGGACGCACTTTCTATGACCGGGTTATATTGCGAATGCAGCGTCAGGGAGGTCGTGCGCGGAATCTCGTAAGCAACCAAATGTGTGATATATAATTGTGTGGCATATAATTCGCCAAACTCCATAGTCGTGGCGTCGTTGTCAAAGCCCAGCTCCGGGTCGCCCTGCAGACGTTCCCCCGCCGCGTTCGTCAGGCTGTCCGCCGAGTGTCCCGCAACAAAGACGATTGGGTTGAACGCCTGCTTTTCGCCGCACCCGGCCAGCAGGAGCAGCAGCGGCAGCAGGGCTGCAAATATCAGAAATTTACGGGTTTTCATGCGTATTTCTCCTTTCCGTCTGTTCCTTCCGGTTATTTGGCAATGTGCCTCTCGGTAAATCCAGAATACCACATTTCATTTTTTTGTCAATATTTTTGCAGAAAATATCCAGTAAATTTCAATAATATGCAGGAATGTATGTAATGATTCCGTGGCGCGAGGCAAACAGGCTTGTCATTCCGAGGAGCGAAGCGACGTGGGAATCTCGGGGAGGCAGTTGCAGTCCGTACAGGCCATCGTTAAAACAGCGTGCACCGATTACGTCTGTAGCGGCGGTCACTGCGCAGCCGTTGGCGGCTTTGCCGCCTTACGGCTGCGGCATACCCTTTACGGGTAGTGACCGCCATAGGCAGTCGCAGGTATTGCAGTAGTAATTCGGCGGCGTAAAACAAACAGGTTTGTCATTGCGAGGAGGCCGGAGGCCGACGTGGCAATCTCGCAGAAACCAGTTGGACAACAGGCAGGCCTCGGCGAATTCGGAGTCCGGTGCGTGAGATTGCCACGGCCCCTTCGGGGCCTCGCAATGACAAATCTGGGGACTGGTGCGGTCGACGATGCTGCCACATAACTTGCTGGTCTGCAAGGCGCTCAGGGAACGCCGCTACAGACGCAATCGGTGCGTGCCGTTTTGTCGTCGGCCTGTGCCGGTTGGAAGCATTGCGCCGGGAGGGACAGGTCCCTCCCGGCGCAGCTCGTTTCATTTCCTTATTTTCCTTCAGGATACAGCGTGATCTCCGCGCCGGTGCAGTCGGCCGGGACGGGGATCAGGCAGACCATGCCGTTTCCGCGCACCTCTCCGACAGTCGGCGCGGACATCCGCAGGGTAATGTCCACCGTGCCGTCCTCCGCGCGGAGAACGACCGGGTCGAGCAGGGTGTCGCTGCCCAGACGGCAGAGGTCGATCAAAAGCAGCTTCTGCTCCGCAAAGAAGTCCGCATTGCCGAAGGCCTCCGCGGGCGCGCTGCAGGCCTCGTCCGTCAGGTGCAGCACGCCGTCGTCCGCGCGGCTGCGCAGATAGGAGCAGACCGTCTGCAGCTCCTCCTGCGACGTGACCCAGCGGCCGCCCGCAAGGAGCGCGTTTGCCTCCCATTTGACCTCGACGGCATCCGTCTTTGTCAGGTTCAGGACGGTCGACTTTGTGACATGCGTCTGGTCCACCCACGAGTTGCTCGTCAGCTGCTCAACGGACGCATAGTACGGCACGAACACGATATCGGTCCTGTCCGTCTCCGTGTCCTCCTCTGCCGGGGTGTCGGCCCGGTGGATGGAGATGGCCTGCTTCGGCAGCATGCTGAGCGTCGAAACAAGCTCCTCGCCCTGCGTCTCGGGCGTTGTCTCCTCCGTTGGGGCCGCCGGTGAGCAAGCAACAAGGATAATGATAACCGCAAGTAATAACAAGAAATACTTGCCGTAATTTCTCATACATATCACTCCTTATCACGATTTGACTCAAAAATCAAGCAATCGGCTCAGTAGACAAATCCCAGACATCAACTATTTCCGCGTGCTGATTCTCATTTACCGCCGTTAATGGCGCAACGCCATCAAACGCCAGTTCGAGTTCTCCATAGCAACTTCCATAATAGCGAATGTAATGATCTTCCTCCATGCTGGCAGTACTAATCACTTTATAGTTTATAGTATTGCCGTTAATTTGAACTCTGTTTTTCGATATAGTCATATTAGTAATACCTGTACCGCTCACACCATATAACTCATCGTCAATTTCGGCATAGAATCCACTACACTCAGACTCTGTATTAAAGATGAACTCCTCACTTGCCTTAACCTTCCACGCCATGCGAGCAGGCAATTCATCGCCCAAGACTATCATTCTTGTGTCAAGAATCTCCATATTGCCAGATACTACGCCATATTCAGATCGGATTGTCTCACCATCAGCATTCGTAATTGTGCAGTCCGCATTTGCATCAACATATATCCAAGTAGTGTCTTCGTTCTTAACCGCACTCTTAGCACGCCCATTATTCGCTCCATCGATATCGAACGAAAGCAGTCCATAATACGATGAATAATACAATACATTATTTGGGAACACATTTCCCGTCGGAAGCACAAAATAACAATTCTCGTAGTTCTGCTTTACTCGCAGCGTAGCTGCTGTCGAATTTCCAACATTTGGATCCCAGCATTTAATATCATAATATCCCGAATTTAAAACAGGCTTTCCATATAGAAGTACTGAGTGAGCTGAATTTGTATCTGTAAATGCGTTATGAACTGTATAGTTCACCATAACAATTCCGCCCTTTTGCAGACTGTCTACCAAGCCCTTTGCAGGCGTCCCAGAGGCAGAAGTTTTATTGTCAAATCTACCGCCAGTATCAGAAATGTTGATTTTGGATTTTACAAACTGGGATAAATGATAGTAATTAATCGTGTCTTCAAGAGCCGTAAATTTGATTTGGCCAGTCCGATTCCATACAGTTTTATGATGGCTATCCGACACCGCCGACGGCTTCGGCATGCTATATATCGTATTACACGAATTGGCATAATTGCCATTAATGTCAATGACTCCATATTTGTCTAACATCATTGACATGCTCATTCCATAACACGCGCCACCCCAAGAAATGCCGCTAACATATTCTGCAATTGCGCTCTTTTCACTGCTATTGGCAAGAGATAGCAATTTATTATAATTGCTTGATGATATTAGATATTTTCTAGGGACCTTTCCCGTCGAGTTATCTACTGCATTTGGAGATGCAAAATACGAGCTTTGATTTATGAAAGAATAAGTGTCCTTGCTTAAACGAATCCCCTCAACATTCGTATCAAAGCGGCAAATCCATAATGCAAGTTCCTTGCGATAGACACCGGCTTTGGGATATAGGCGCTTATTAGAGGATGAATCCGGATATACGATGCCATTACTCACAGCCCAGCGGAACGGGGTAATCGCATAGTCATATATATTCGCATAGTCTCCGCACGATGTAATCGACATATCTACAATCGGCGTTACTCCACGATACTTCTGCAAGTACCGGTAGAAGAAGGTTACCGCCTGTTCTCTTGTAACTGTGCTATCCGGTTCAAACGTTGTTGTCGTTGCACCTGTAGTAATACCATACTTTACAGCCCAGCGAACTGCATTGTAATACCATGCGGAACTTGATACATCGGTAAAGTTGACACTGGCATAGCTTGCCGGACTTCCCGCCAAGCGATGCAGAGTCGTAACGATCATCGCACGGCTAATTACCGTGTTGGGTTCAAAAGTGGTCGATGATGTGCCATTCATCAGGCCATTATCAGTCACGTAGTTGATTGCATCAAAATAACTTGGAAAAGCAGAACGAGTCACATCAGAATAAGCGGAAGCGAACGGTACTGTGATGGAGAACAGCAATGCAACAAGCAGCAGGGCACTGCACACACGTGTCAATCGGCATCGTTTCATTATGATTCATCCTTTCTTCCTAATTCTAGCTCACATATTCACGGACTAACTTATCTCTCTTTCCGCGGCTCCTTTCCATTCCTCGGTAAGGCTAGAATATCACGCTTTAGCAACTCTGTCAATGCTTTGTCAGCGTATATTTCATATTTTTGGAAAAAATGTCGAAACATGGTTGGCTGTAAAAAGCTCCCCCCGAAGCAGACCCGGAGCTTATCCGGAATCCACTTCAGAGGGAGCGAAATTCTATCAGGGTTCCTGCGTGGGGTCCGCCGCATCGGCCGGCTCCGTGGGTTCGGCTGGGTCGGCCGATACATCCGTCGGTGTTGACGGCTCTGCCGCGCCGTCATAGGAGTGGTCGGCATCGGCCAGCGTGCGCGCCGTGGCGGCGTTGTGGAACACGCAGTCCACGCCCGGCGAGATGGAGGCGATCGCACCGCGGCTGACGCAGACCTCGTAGCTCTTGAACACAATGGGGCAGAACGGCACGGTGTCGAGCAGGCGCGCGCAGAGGTCGGCATAGCTGCCGGAATTGCCCAGCGCCTGCGTGCAGAGGCCGGCCAGGGAAGCGTCCGCCACGGCCCCGTAGCTGAGCGCGCCGCCCGTGCGGAAGAATTCCGACAGGTCGAAATTTGCCGTCAGGCGGACCTCGCCGAGATAGGCGTCGTAATTGCCCGCCTGCAGAGCGGCCACATAGGCCTCGCGGCCCAGCGAGCGGACCTTGAGAAAGAAGCCGTTTTCCTGCATGGAGGAGGACAGATATTCCGCAGCGCGCACGCGCGCCGGGTCGTCCGAGCACACAAGCAGCACGGGACAGTCCGTCTCGGACGTCGGCACGCCGGCATTGTGGATGGCGGCCTGAAAGGCCGTGGCCGAATAGGCATACTGCGCAGCAAGCTGCGCGTCATAGAGGTCGGAAGCAGGCGAGCAGGGCAGCGTCGCCGCCTGCGCAAAGCCGTTATAGACGGCGCTCGTCATCGCCTCGCGGTCGACGCCGTAGGTGAAGGCGCGGCGCAGCGCGACATTCGTGAACCAGCCGCTGTAGAGGTTGAAGCCGACATAGTGCAGGATGGGCGTCGGCGCTTCCCACGCCTCATAATCGCAGCGGTAGCCGACGGCTGCCGGGGAATTCGGGTCGCAGTACACAAGGTCCGTGCTGCCGAATTCGAAATTGTCGCGGATGTCGTTCGGCGTTTTGGCCGCCTGCAGCTCGATGGTCTCGGCCGTCACGGCCGGGGCCTGTGTCTGCCACCAGCGGCTGCTGCGCCGGAGCACCTCGCCGTCGAGATAATACGGTCCCGTGCCGAGCGGCGTGCTGCTCTGTACCGTCGCCGCAGAGACGATGGGCACATCGAGCATCAGGGAAAAATTCTCATACGCCGTGTCGAGCGTGACCGTCAGGGAGCGGTCGTCATCCGCCGTGACGGACAGCATATGCGCCAGCCTGCCGGAATAAAGCGCGCTCTGCTGCGCCGCGCGCAGCGAGGCGGCGGCGTCCTGCGCCGTCAGGGGCGTTCCGTCGGAAAAGCTTACGCCGGAAACAAGGGTATAGCGATAGGTCTTTCCGTCCTCCGAGGCCGTGAAGCTCTCACAGAGCAGCGGCTCGGCACGGAAATGCGACGAAACGACGAACAGGCTCTCATACAGCAGCGAAAACGCCGCGCGGTTCACCGTTGCCGTGCAGGTATAGGGGTTGAAGCCGTGCTCCGGCAGGTAGGACAGGCCGAAGGTCTTCGGTGCGGCGGCAGTCTCCGTCGGGGCGGCCGCAGTCTCCTCCGTCGGCTGCTCCGTGGCCTGCGTGGGCTGACCGGCCGCAGAGCAGGCGCACAGCAGCAGAGCAAGCAGCAGGCAGAGGGCAAGCAGTCGCTTCATATCATCCCTCCTCCCGCAGCCGGATGATGGCCGCCAGCGAGCCGCGGGCATTGCCCACGCGGCGGTGCGACCAGAATCGCTGCGGCTGGCAGGCCGTGCAGTCGGCGCTGACGTCGATGCACGTCACCCCGGCGCGGCGCAGCCAAATAGCATTGAGCCGCTTCAGGTCGACATAGAATTTTGCCCCGGCGGGGCGGATGGCCTGCCCGGCCTCGCTGCCGAGGGCGGCGCGCATGGCATCCGGCACATCGGCATCCGTCTCAAAGCAGCACGGGCCGATGCAAGGACCGATGGCCGCGCGGATGTTCTCCGGTCGGCAGCCGAACTCCCGCTGCATGGCCTCGACCGCGCGGGCCGCAATGCCCGCCGCCGTGCCGCGCCAGCCCGCATGGGCCGCGCCGATGGCGCGTGCTATTGGGTCAAACAGCAGCACGGGCGTGCAGTCGGCAGAGAAAATTGTCAGTGCAACGCCCGGTTCGTTCGTCACAAGGCCGTCGACGCCGTGCTCCGCCTCCCGCTGCAGGCCGCGGCCGCAGTCCGCGCGGCCGACCCGCTCGACGAGGGCGGAATGCACCTGCTTCGTGAACACGGTCTCCTCCGGCGCAAAGCCAACGGCCCTGCCGAGACGGGCATAATTCTCCAGCACGTTTTCCGGCCGGTCGCCCCGGTGCGTGCCGAGGTTCAGGCTGGCGAGCGCGCCCTCGCTCACCCCGCCGAAGCGGGTGGAAAAGCAGTGGGCCGCGCCGTCCAGCACATCGCTCGTCAGGTATTCCAGCTCTCCTTCTCGATGGACGCGGAAGCTCATGACTTGGCCTCGTCCTTGTCGCGGCAGCAATACTTGTATTTCTTGCCGCTGCCGCACGGGCACGGATCGTTCGCGCCGATCTTGATCTTCTTCACGGGCTGCTGCTTGACGGTCTTGTCGGCAGCGCCGCCGGTCGCCGTGATCTTTGCGACCTGCTTGCGGCGGATATCCTCCTCCGTGCGCAGACGGAACAGATACAGGCGGCGGACGGTCTCCTCGCGGATGGCGTTGATCATGCCGTCGAACATCGCAAAGCCCTCGCGCTTATACGCCACGACCGGATCGGTCTGCCCGTAGGCGCGCAGGCGGATGCCCTGCTTCAGGTCCTCCATGGCGTCGATGTTGTCCATCCAGTATTCGTCGACGACGCGCAGCAGGATGATGCGCTCGATCTCGCGCATGCGCTCCGCGCCGAACTCCTGCTCGCGCGCGGCATAGGTCTGGCGGAAGAGCGGATAGAGCTGCTCCTTCGCCTCGTCGCGGCTCAGGCCGGGCTGCGGGGCAAATGCGCCCTTCGGATAATAGACGCCCTCGAATTTTGCGTTGATCTGCGCCAGTTTCTCCGGGTCGTCGCAGTGGTCGGCACCGGCGAAGGCATCCTCGACCTCGGTGTCGATGACATAGTGGATCATGCCCTCGATCGTCGAGGAGAGGTCCTCGCCGTCGAGCACCTTCTGGCGCTGCTCGTAGATGACCTGACGCTGGGTATTCATGACATCGTCGTATTCCAGCACGTTCTTGCGCATCTGGAAGTTGCGGCTCTCGACGTTCTTCTGCGCGTTCTCAATGGCGTTGGAGAGCATCTTGGCGTCGATGGGCGTGTCCTCGTCGATACCGAGCGAGTTCATCATATTCATGATGCGTTCGGAGCCGAACAGGCGCATGATGTCATCCTCGAGCGACAGATAGAAGCGCGTCTCGCCCGGATCGCCCTGACGGCCGGCACGGCCGCGGAGCTGATTGTCGATCCGGCGGGACTCGTGGCGCTCCGTGCCGACGATGAACAGGCCGCCGGCCTCGCGCACGCGCGCGGCCTCCTCGGCTATCTCGGCCTTGTGCTGCGCCAGCAGCTGCTTGTAGCTCTCGCGCACGGCGAGAATCTCGGGATTTTCCGTCTCGGCATAGGAATTGGCCTCTGCCACCAGCTCGTCCGGCAGGCCCTGCTTGCGCAGGTCGGACAGCGCCATGTATTCGGCATTGCCGCCGAGCATGATATCCGTGCCGCGGCCTGCCATGTTCGTGGAGATCGTCACGGCGCCGAACTTACCGGCCTGCGCCACGATCTCGGCCTCGCGCTCGTGGTGCTTGGCATTCAGCACGGTGTGCGGCACGCCCTCACGCTTGAGGAGCTTCGAGAGATACTCGGACTTTTCGATGGAGATGGTGCCGACCAGCACGGGCTGGCCCTTGGCGTGGCAGTCCTTGATCTGCTGGATGACCGCTCGGTACTTGCCTGCCTCGGTCTTGTACACCACGTCGTGGTGGTCGTGGCGCTGGTTGGGCCGGTTGGTGGGGATCTCCACAATGTCCAGCTCGTAGATGGTGCCGAACTCCTCCTGCTCCGTCATGGCGGTGCCGGTCATGCCGGACAGCTTGTCGTACAGGCGGAAGTAGTTCTGGAAGGTGATGGTGGCCAAGGTCTTGTTCTCGCTGGCCACGGTGACGTGCTCCTTAGCCTCGATGGCCTGGTGCAGGCCGTTGGAGTAGCGCCGGCCGAACATCAGACGGCCGGTGAACTCGTCCACGATGATAACCTCGCCGTCCTTCACCACATAGTCGATGTCCCGCTTCATCACGCCGTGGGCCTTGATGGCCTGGTTGATGTGGTGGGAGAGGGTAGCGTTCTCCGGGTCGGACAGATTCTCCACGTGGAAGAACTCCTCCGCCTTGGCGATGCCCCGGGCGGTGAGCATGGCGGTCTTGGCCTTCTCATCCACGATGTAGTCCGCGTCCGCCTCGGCGGGATCCTCTTCCTCCTTGTTGTCCACCTGGACGACCGCCTGCTTCTTCAGGCGGGAGACGAACATCTCTGCCATGTCATAGAGCTGGGTGGACTTCTCCCCCTGGCCGGAGATGATGAGGGGTGTCCGGGCCTCGTCGATCAGGATGGAGTCCACCTCGTCCACGATGGCGAAGGCATGACCCCGCTGCACCAGCTCCGTGGAGTAGATGCACATGTTGTCCCGCAGATAGTCGAAGCCCATCTCGTTGTTGGTGCCATAGGTGATGTCCGCGGCGTAAGCGGCCTGCCGCTCCTTGGTGGTCAGGCCGTGGACGATCAGGCCCACCTTCAGGCCCAGGAAGCGGTGGACCTTGCCCATCCACTCACTGTCGCGCTTGGCCAGGTAGTCGTTCACCGTGACGATGTGGACGCCCCGGCCGGTCAGGGCGTTCAGATAGGCGGGCAGAGTGGCTAACAGGGTCTTGCCCTCGCCGGTCTTCATCTCGGCGATCCGGCCCTGGTGCAGCACGATGCCGCCCACCAGCTGCACCCGGTAGGGCCGCATGCCCAGCACCCGGTCCGCGGCCTCCCGCACGGTGGCAAAAGCCTCCGGCAGGATATCGTCCAGGGTCTCGCCATTCTGCAGGCGCTCCTTGAACTCCGTGGTCTTGGCCCGCAGGGCCTCGTCGCTCATGGCCTTGTATTCGTCGGCCATGGACTCGATCTTGTCCACGATGGGGTAGATGGATTTCAGCTCCCGGGAGCTGTAATCGCCAAAAATCTTTTTCATCAGACCCATGATTGTGATACTTCCTTTCCGGGCCGGTCCCTCCGGCCCGCCGGAATGGCGGAGCGCTGGAGAAAGGCCCGTTGATCCATATTATTTATAAAAGGTGGGGCAGTCCCCACGAAAAAGCAGAAATAGCATACCACAATCGCAGGTGGAATGCAAAGAAAAAACAACTTTTGTAAAAAAAGTTCATAAATAGCGGCCCATGTCCGGCAGAAGCCATGATTTTTCGACAGGACGCGGCGGGGAAATCAGCGAAAAGAAACAAACGCTTCCCGACCGGGCAATCGATTGCCCAGTCATAGGAGCTCCGGATCCAGCTCCTCGTCCAGCAGCATCCGGATGCGGCTGAGGACCGTGCCCTCGCCGGTGGAGGCGTCGTAGTCCACGCTTACCAGCCGGGCGCCCGGCAGCTTGCGCTGGAGGGCGGCGTACTGCCCCTTGCCGAAGATGTGGCCCGGCAGGCAGGCGAAGGGCTGGACGCAGAGAATTTTTCGGTATCCCAGCCGGGCCCAGCCCACGGCCTCGGCAGCGATCAGCCACCCATCCGCCACCGTCACCCGCAGGGGAGCATACCCCTCCGCCTGCCGCTTCAGCTCCGGCAGCGGCGGCAGGGCATGATAGCCCGCCTGATTCAAAATCGACAGCATATCCCGCTGGATCTCCGCCAGGTACGACGCCAGCAGCCGATACACCCGCCGGGCAGGGGCGGAGCCTTTCAGGGCGTGGCCGTCCATGTAGTACAGGGCGTACCAGGTGATGCCGCCCACGCCGATCTCGCAGTGCTCCGCCGCCAGATACCGCTCCAAATTCCAGTTGCCCAGGTGGCAGTATTTCGTGTAGATCTCCCCCACGATAGCCACCTTCTGGACTTCACGGGGCACCCGCTCCACCGCCCGGAATTCGGCCGCCATCTCCCGGCAGCGGCGCAGGATCTCCCGGCGGGTGAGTCCTCGATTCCCCGCCAGATCCTGTCCCAGGTCCTCCGTCCAGCGGCGCCAGAGTGCCTCCGCCGTGCCGGGGACTGCCTCGTATGGCCGGGTCTGGTTCCGCAGCAGGGCCAGCGTGTCCCCCCACACGGCAGCGGCCAGACAGCGGCGGACCATGGCGGCGGTGATGGGCAGCCCGGTGCCCCGGTCGATGCCCCGGACATTGAGACTCAGGGTCTCCACCCGGCCGTAGCCCAGCCGGTCCAGCACCCGCCGCAGCAGGCGGATGCCGCAGGAGCCCCGGCACTCGTCCCCCGCCTGGCCGAACAGCACCCCGCACCGGGCCGGGTCGTACCGCCCGGACCGCAGGGCGGACAGCACCTGCCCCGCCACCAGGAACACCGGATAGCACAGCTCATTGTGGAAATATTTCAGCCCCAGCTCCGCCAGATGGGGATCGTCCTCCGTCAGCAGCACCGGCTCCCATTCCTCCGACGTAAAGGCGTACTGCAGCAGGGGGAACCAATCGTCCAGCAGGGAGGGGATCAGCAGCGTCTTCCGCTCTGCCATCCCGGCCACCTCCTTTTATCCCAGCATACCGGTCCGCGCGGGGGAAAGCAAGGCAAAAGTGGTTACAAAATCCGCCGGAATCCCCGCCGCCCCTTGCCCCGCCCGCTCCTTTGTGTTAAACTGACAAAAAAGCCCCACCCGCCGCCGCGGCGGGGAGGAGCAAAAAAGGAGGTTCCCCCATGAAGCTCAGCTTTTACGGCGCCGACCAGTGCGTCACCGGCAGCTGCCACTGTCTGGAGGTCAACGGCAGGCGCATCCTGGTGGACTGCGGATTGCAGCAGGGGCGGGACGAGGTGTCCAACGACGCTTTTCCCTTTGCCGCGAACGACATCGACTTCGTCCTGGTGACCCACGCCCACATCGACCACACCGGCCGGATCCCCATGCTGGTGAAGCAGGGCTTCCAGGGCCGGATCGTCGCCACCCGGCTGACGGCGGATCTCATGGACATCATGCTCCAGGACTCCGCCCACATCCAGGAGTCCGACGCGGAGTGGAAGAACCGCAAGGCGGAGCGGTCCGGCGCCCCCCGGGTGGAGCCCCTTTACACCATCGAGGACGCCCAGCGGGTGAGCCAGTACATGACCACCTGCGAGTACAACCAGCCCCTGGACCTGTGCGAGGGCGTCCGGGTGGAGTTCGTGGACGCGGGCCATCTGCTGGGCTCCGCCTCCATCCTCGTCACCGCCACGGAGGGCGGCATCACCAAACAGATCGTCTTTTCCGGCGACATCGGCAATGTGGACCAGCCCATCATCCGGGACCCCACCTACCTCACCGGCGCGGACTACGTGGTGATGGAGTCCACCTACGGCGACCGCAACCA
>ERZ506950.805-NODE-805-length-15616-cov-9.807724_pt1 | contig 15616 bp, 15 predicted proteins | sample MGYA00512897_ERZ506950 | MGnify/ENA metagenome assembly ERZ506950
CTTTCACCGAACTAAAGAAAATGAATTTCTTGGCAGATGATTCCAGAAAGAAATCAAAGATCTTTTGGGTAAGACGGGTATTGATATCAAAATATTCCTGTGCTGCTGACTGATTCTTCGTATCATGGGCCTTTCCGGCAAGATGAATAATGACATCAAACTTAGGAAGAGTTTGAAGAGAAGAAGAAGTGAACTCAATGTCTCTCCAAGAGAATGTCTGGATCACTCCATCTCTAAAAGGAAAGATAATATCAAGTCCATATAATGCATGTTTATCTCTCAAGGCCCTGATAAAATTAGAACCTATAAATCCATGGATCCCTGTAATCAGTATATTCATTCTTTTATCAATAACAGTTCAAAAACCTTCACAGCATATTTTAAACATAAAAGTGGCAAACAAGTCCAAATTCCATTCTCCCTGCATGCCCTGACAATCTCCTTATTCAGTAAAATATTACTTTTTACAGATGCTGTACTGGCGCCTCCCGTACGCATTTTCATAAAATCAAATGGTAAATATTTACTTTTCAACTGATGTACATATAAGAAGCGAATAAGGAGCTCATAATCAGCAGCTATCTTATAATCTGTTTTATAATAGCCAAACTCCTCAAAATACTTTCGATAAGTAAAGAAAGTCGGATGTGCAGGCATAAAACCATACCGAAACAAATGTGGAGTAAAGTTCTTAGAAGAATAATAACGTACTGTTTTATCCAATTTCTTAGGATTCACAAAACGTACATCTCCATAAACAGCCTGTGTATCTGTATTATTAAAAACCTCTGCAACCTTAGTTATAACATCGTTCCTATGGTAAAAATCATCTGAATTAATTATACCCACAATATCTCCAGTAGCCATGTGGATACCTTTATTCATGGCATCATAAAGTCCATTATCCTTTTCACTGATCCACTTTAGCCGACCTTGAAATAGAGGCTCATACCTTTTTATAATTTCAATAGTATTATCTTGAGATGAACCATCTACAATTATATATTCGATATCAGGATATACTTGGAATAAAACTGTTCGAATCGTATCATGGATAGTCTGAGCACTATTATATGTAACCGTGACTAAAGAAAACTTCATTGATTTGAAGCCTCCCAAGCTTCTTTATATAATTCTATTACTTGTTCATACATTCTATCCCAAGTAAAACGTTTTGCATTTTCAATCCCTCTATAAACAATAGCCTCACGTTCCTCTTTCCTCCTTAATATATCAAAGCATTTTGTTATAGCCTCTATTGACAACATATTAAGTAGCAATGGAGTATTTCCAATAACCTCAGGAATAGACGAAGCATTGTATGCAATAACCGGACATCCCGCCCTCTGTGCTTCTAATACCGGAATACCAAATCCCTCATACTCAGAAGGGTATAAAAGAGCCAAAGCTCCATTATATAAATGATTTAATTCTTCATTTGAAACACGTCCGACTGCAATAAAATTAGATTGCCCTAACTCTTTCTGCAATAATTCCAACTCTTTAGCAAGAAGAGGTGCACCAACTATCACAAGTTTTAGCTTATTATAGGCTACCGCCTTTACAGTTAATTCAAAATTTTTGTATCTCTCACGAGATCCGACAAACAGAACATAGGTTTCCAAATCAAAAGGTAATTTGATGCTTTCTCTTTCCGTAATAAAAAAATAATCATCAGAAACCCCATTATAAATGACACGTATCTTAGCTTCATCTGTCTTTGGCAAAAACTTCAATAAATCACGTTTTGTATTTTCTGAAATACATATTATATAATCCGATTTAGATATAGCACGATATTTTTGCCATAAATGCACTATCCTTTTTAGTCCAGTATAATAGTATTCGTACGTAAAATCATGAACAGTAGTTATATTAATAGCATTAGAGTTGCTGCAAGTACGATAATATGAAGAATGAAAAATAAAAGGATCTTTACAATGTATTTTTGGGGATAAATATCGAGTGATACTTAAAAATCTTTTTTTTCTAATGCGAATATTTTTAGAAACAATACTCAACTGCTTACGATTAATATTGCTTATAAACTCATATTCAATACATTCAAAATTCAGATTGTCAAATTGCAATCTTTTCAGTAATTCAAACCAAACAACAGAAATCCCCCCAGACTTTTGTAGAGAAAAAATCACATTATCTAATATTAAATTAATCATTTCTTATGGAATAATTATAAAAAAATGAATAAAGGAAAGTATAAACTAAAAATAACAGAAAAAATTACAGAACAACATTTTATTCACAGTAGCCATCTGACTGCAGGGCTTTCACCTGACTGTCACCCAAGATATGCTTCAAGGCATCACTCCCCCTGAAACCATCTTCGTAACAATAGATAAATACTTTGGAGAGCTTGTTGACCAGGTAGCATATATATTTTTATAGCTTTACCCAACACCAGGTCTCATCACAGTTCACAATAGCCTCCTCCTCCAAACAGGTATTTTTAAGATAAGTAATCAACTCGCAGAAATGAGTGGAACCTTTTTCCAACCAATTGGTCAAACTCATACGACTCAAATTCATTGATTCCCCCCAATATCCTATACATTTCACGATAAAGTGGAGTATCCAAAACATATTTATTGAAAGCCAAATAAACCAAAAAAACCGAAGGCGTGTGTTCCCGGAACCACGTCGATGATTTCAGGTTGACTAGTGAATGGGGAATAGACTTCGCGGATTTTTCCATCCAACATCTTATAACGAATAATCTCATAAGCATAGTTACGGACACATTTGATAATTATTGCACCTGCGGGCAGTTGACGAATATCACTGCCATGACAAATCGTATGATCGGTACTCATGGTACGATAAACTTGTGCCTCGCCCTGAAACGTTTTCAAACATGCTGTAAGACCTTTGATCATAACAGAACAAACGAACCAGACGCAAATCTTTAGACATCACAATAAAGACATCACCATCTTCCAATTCACGATTCAACTGTTGAAGTTTTACAGATAAAACTTTATCATATTTACAACTCATACCATGGAAATCACGGACTAAGAAAAAACGGTTCAAGCCTGTTATATTCAACATAAACCCTCTAGTTTCTCTACAAGATTTTTCAAACCTGCGTAGCTCAAATTCTTCTGCCTGATATGTACACCGTTGCTTATACGAATATCCACCAATACACGAAGTCCCGTGCCAGAAAAACAGGCATATCGGCCATCGGCTTTGGAGCCAAACTTGGCATAGACGATTCCTTCAAATCAACATCCGGTGAAGAAGCACCCAAGACGTGAGCGGGGATTATCTTTCTTCGTGTATCTTTGTATCATTTTCAAATAAGTTATAAGGAACCTTGTGAGACAAACAGAATTTCTCTATTGAAATTCCAAAGGGAACGCTTTCCAATTTATAACGGACCAAAAGAGGTTCAAAATCATCGTAACTATACATATACTTTGCTTTTGAATTAACAAGTGCAAAGGCCTGATTCTAGGATCGGTTAAGCAATGCGTCAAAATTGGACGCTAAAAGGCATTTTATTAATATCTTTCTTTTCTCACAATTCTATCCTTCATTTCCATATTTTTACCTAAAAAAAAGATATTTCCTAATACAAATGGAATAATCGCATTTGAAAAAGTAACAGCATTCATTAAGACCCCAATATATAATATTAAAAAAAAAGTATTATTTTTATCAATATGTATTAACGGCTTAAAAGCTCTATATATCACAATAATAATAATAAAAGCCATAATACCTAATTCGAAAAAAGCACCACCAATAGCACTCATTATCCTATGATATGAGGCATTAATTATATAATCCGAAAAAAAATCTTGAAATTTACTCACCCCAAAACATTTATTCATAAAAGCTTCAAACGAATCAAACCCATGAGGCAAGCCGTAGTTTTCAAAACACCCATACAAAGGGAAAAATATATGATTAAATCGTTCATTCACGCTTGCATCTAATGTAACAAATGTCAACGGGGTATACCAAAGTTTATTTAGCAAAATTCCAAATCGGAGATTTACAAAAAAATTCAAGACAAAAGGCAATAAAATATAAACAATCATCACACAAAAAAAATAAATAAATATTTTTTTAATATTTCTAGAAATGAAAATTTTATATATACTAAAAAACAAAAATGATATTACTAATAGAAAAAGACACATCGAAGATAGCGAAAATAGAAATAATTGAATTAACAATAAAAAATACAACCATTTCATCCCAGAAACATTCTTAAAGTTCAAATATCCAATCATAATAAATAGCAAACACATAATACCATAAAATGTAGGTTCTGGAGTCAAACATACAATTCCTCTTCCTGTCAACAAAGTAGCAGAAGAATCCCCCCTAGAAATAAGAAAAGATAAGAAAGAAGGGAAAAAAAACATCTGTATCAATCCTACTATAAACCAAACATAAATTGTAATACAATATAGTTTATATGGAATACCATTCAAAAGACTCAATACATAATAAGAAATAAACGTCAAAAAGAACAAAGAAAAATAATTAAACAATGATCTAAATGAAGAAAATGAATTTTTACTAAAAAATAAAAGTAAAATAGTAAATAGAAATAAAATAAGGAGTAAAAAAAAATTTTTATTTATCTTAAAAACAGGTTTTATAATAAAAACCAATATTGCAATTAGCAATGCATTAGGTTGGCTATCGGTACCTAATGGAAAAAGCTGCACAAAAGGGAAAAAACAAAACCAGATAAACGTATATAAAAGAAAGATAAATCTCCTGCTTCTCAAAGTAATGAACTGAACACTATGTGTTATCATCGCAGAAAGGAATATTTGTTAATATGAAAATATAATAAATAGAAAAAAATTCTATTTTTACATATAAAATTCAATGATAAACTACCTTAAAAAGGTGTAAAGTACGGTGTTTTATAGACATCTTAATCTCATAACAGAGATAATAAAAACAACAGAACCAAAATAAAAATCGATTAATATCTTTCATCTGAACCAAGGCTCCATGTTTCATATCTTTATATCTTGCAAACTTCAGAGTTAAATCCTTCTCTTCATAATAATTTAATGTATGCTCTATTTTAGCATTCATAATAAAAACAAACTTATTAGCTAAAGAATACTTGTACATAAAATCATTATCAGTACCGTAGAATAATATTCTACTATTATACCCGGGGAATATTTCTTTCAAATACTCAAGTCGAATAGCCATACCACTATTAATAGCCGTTAAATATTTCGCGGAATATTTACCATATACAGTTTTTGAAAAATATCTACCTATAAAATAATACAGTTTTGCAGGACTGACCAACTGATTTCTATAATAAATCTGAGGTAAAAATAGATTCACATCTGGATATAGACAATCAAGAGTAAATAGCTCTTCAAAATAGCCAGAAGATATTAGAGAGTCATGATCAAATATAACCAAGAGCCCCTTATTGTCAACCTTTTTTATAACAAAATTATAAATATAAGATAACGGATAATTATTTCCATCTCCCCAAAAAGAAATAGCTACTCCTTCTAATTCATTTTCAAAAAGAGTTCTTTCATCTTCATTAAAGGAATTAGAGTTGTCCCATATCAATACCTCGCATTTATTAAGTATTAAATTTCTACACGAAAGTATTGACAAACAAGTTTCTGACTCAGTAATTTTTTTATTATAAAGAACAACTAAAATCTTATATTGCATAATATTTTAAAATTAAGAGATTATCCTACTTATAAAACAACTCTTCGAAAGTGCTTTCCCACAGTTTACTTACGTTATCCTTACTAAAATTGGCCATATGTTCAAAAGCATGTTCTGCCATTTTTTGCCTTTCCAACTGTTTTATCATTAACATTTCCAACTTGGAAGCATATCCATCTAAATCAAAAGGCTCAACTAATACTCCCGTAACGCCATCAATAATAATATCAGTTATTGAATTAAAACTATTAAAAGCAATGGGAACAACCTTATTTTGCATTGCCTCTAATAAAACCATAGGAAAACCTTCATACGAAGAAGTCAAACAAAGTATTGAAGCCTGTTCATAATACGATTTAGGATCACATTGGCCAGCAAAAACAACTCTATCCAAATTGTATCGTTTAACATATCTACGCATATACCCTTCTATTCCATCAGCCCCAACAAACACTAATTCCCAGTCAGGATATTTATGATACAATTTCTTCCAAATTTTCAACAATCTATCTGGCCGTTTTTCTGACAGATTAAAGCGGCCAACATATAGTATTTGTTTTTTCTTTATCAAATTAAAGGCTTCTTCATTAGTATAGACAAGAGGATTAGGAATACATCTCAATTTAGAAACATCACCTAAAGACAACGAAAGAAAATCATCAAAATATTTTTCAGACAATAAAACCACAAGATCGCTTCTATCAATCACAAATTTGAATAATTTTCTCAATTTAAAATACAACTTATTTTTCCCATAAACATAACGAAATGGGAATAAAAAAAGCTTGGCAAAATATGTAATCAACGCATTGAATGAGTATCCATTCCATAAAGGAAGTAAAGCAGAATGATAATAATTATATCCAGCTAAAGGGTTTGTATGTATAACAGAAACAACTTTCGTTTTTTTATTATTAACATCTAAATATAAATAAGAATACTTCTCTGCCCCATTTTGGTTTATAACAATATCAATATTATAGTCTTCTATGAAACGGTTATAGAAATTGATATTACTCGCAGAGTAAACATTCATATCAGGAAAATAAAACTGTTTTACGGGATATACAAAGTCACTATTCCGCCTTATATTATTCAAATAAAAAACTTCATATCCTTTTTTCAAAAAAATACGGGATAATATATCAGTAACCCTTTCGACTCCACCATTCATAGGAATGAATGGGACATGAAATACAAATAAGATTCGTTTTTTTACCATTAAGAATTAGAATTATTAATTTTATTTTCTTGTAAGCAATTTTACATAGCGACTTATTTTAGGAAAAATTAGACTAATTAGTATACGGAAATAAAGAGATGGGAAGAATCTAATTACATTAACGATCCCATATTTAAACATTATTAGCCTTAGAATATAAAGTGCATTTTTAGGAGAAATATGCACTTGTTTCAGGCCCTCATACAATAAACAGAGATTTAACTCAGTACAGCCATAAAAAAGAGTCCTCAACATTTTTTTCCTGTCATTTCTAAAGATATCATAAACAAAAGAAACTCTTATCAAGAAATCTGTTTTTTCCCATGAAGTATTTTTTTCCGTATCCTTTATTATTTGCCGGCACAACATTAAGCATTGGCCTTCACCTTTTATTTCCAAATATTTTAGAACTGTTATAAATGGAGCTATCATTGTTGTTAGCTCATTAAACCCACAATACAAATAACTACGCAAATAGGATAAGTTATAAACGCATACAGACATCCAAAAATGCATTGAATAATTTACATGAGAATGCATCTTAGCCAAAAAATCTGTATATTTATTCGTTTCAAAATCACTCAAAGAATTCAAGCAGATGGAAATTGCATTGGGATATTCTTTCACAGCATTTAAAACGGTATTCACTGCGTTAGGAAGTACCATATCATCGTCGGAAAGAGTCCAAACCCACTGAGTATCAGGATACTCAAGACAACGAGCATAATTAGCAGACATCCCAATATTCACTGCATTAACTACGATTTTCATTTTACTCAATTCTTCTAAAGAAAATAAAGCCTTTATATCATACGGACTATGATTATCTATTATCATAAGTTCGACTTCATCTGTCAATTGAGGTAAAATCGCACGAACTTGCTGCTGTATCTGTTTTCGTCTATTATAGGTCGGAATAGCAACTGTTAATAATCTATTTTGTTTCATAAATATGATTCTTGCTTAAAATATCAATGGATATAATTAATATCATGTCCAATTATTTCTAATTTTTTCAGAGGTATGCGTCTTTTTTCATACTCAACAAATAAAAAGTAGTAATACCTCATATTTGCTAAGATTAACTTTCTATCAATAAATGAAGTTACTTGAGAAGTAAAAAACTCTTTTATTGGTATGACTTTATTTATATATCTCTGCAAATTTTCACAGTATCTATTTTTCCGAATAGCATCCAAATGAAACCAAAAAAATCCACCGTATAATAGTTTATTCTTCCCCTTTTCAAAACGAAATACCTCATAGTAAAAATATCGATTGATACGCTTATCATAATGACTCCAAGGAATGTAGTATGTATCAGGCTTTATTTCAAAGAAAAGATGATCACCAACCCCATTGAAAGGAGTGCGTATTCCATTATCATTATTTCCTAAAGGTATTCCCCACTGTCCTTTTTTACAAAAAACATTTATACCAGAAATAGATAACATATTTTTTCTATTAGTTATCATTTTGAGCACATATCTTTCATAATTAGACATAATAAGCTTATTTATAGCCAACAATTGAGAAAAGGGAAGTATTTTATAAAAACGATTGCATAATACGATCCAATAATATGCAAAATATTCTTTTATCTTAATTTTCTGACGTCCGCAGTCCCTATATGCATCACAATATATTTTCATTTTCTCAGAGAAATAAATTTGGTCAGAATCAATTTTTACAGCAAAGCGATATGAAGCTTTTAATAAAGTATAATTGTAGTAATTTGACAACAAGCACATTGAATTTAATGGCATTTTCCTCACATTATCATATTCCTCTCGAGTCAGATTATGAGATATAATATAGGGCTCATAAAAGTAAACCTTGATCTTATTCGGATACTGAAGTCTTTTTCTTTCAATAATCTCTGGAGCATTATCATCACATGCCTGATAGGTTATTATTAACTCATCTAATGCATCTATACATGAATCAATACACAGTCCTACAAATTCAGCATCATTTTTTACTCTCAGTAAACCTGTAACACCTATAGGTCTCTCTCTTTTGAGAGAGGATAAATCTACCAGAAACTCAGAGGTATTATAATTCATTTTTTCTGAATATTAAGTTTAAAATATACTTTACTTCTTTGAATCCTAGCACATAGGATAAGCCTACATATACCACTGCTCCAACAAAAAAGCCAACAAACAATTGTAAATAACGATTTTCAAATATTAGAAATACAATTGAAATAGAAATTCCCATAAAAGTCGTTATAGCCAATATAGGAAACAACAATTTTAACTCTAACCAATAAGTGACCGAAACAACTTTCTTAACATAGTATATAATAATCAATGTATCAAGCACATTTGCTATAATGATGCCATAACATATAGCAGTAACACCATAAGGAAGAACTAATATCAGAATAATAAAAGATATTAATTTTCCACATATCTCAGCCTTAAGGGCTAAATCTGTTCGACCTTTGACCGCTAAAAGTTGCCAATTAAAAGTAGTAAAAGGGTAACACATATAGGCTATACACAATAGCGATAATATATTAGCAACAGGTAGCCACTCTTTTGTCAGTACTATTTCAACAAAAGGTCTTGATAAGATACAAAGTCCCATCATTAAAGGTAATACCACATACAGAGTCATCTTTAAATATCGAACAAACACTATTTTAAGTAATTCATTATCTGATTGGATTTCACATTGAATAGGATATAAAACGCGTGCTATTATAGATGATATATTCATAGATGGAAATGTAGCCAACGATTGTGAACGATTAAAATAGCCAACATCTACAGAAGCAAATCGACGACCAATAACTAAAGTATATATATTGCCAAATATAACATGTAATATCCCAACAACCAACAATTTAGAACCAAAAGAATATAAACTTTTAAAAGAAGACCAAGAAAATTTTAATCTCAATTTCCATCTAGAAGCAATCCAGTATAATAGTAAACAAAGAAGATTATTCAACAATGATTGACAGACCAAAGCCCAAACTCCATATCCCCACCAAGCAAGAATAACACCTATTATTCCACTTACAAAAACCGAAATAAAAGATATTTTTGCTTGTTTTTTAAAGTTCAACTCAATTACAAATTTCGATTGAGGGACAATATAAAATGCAGTTAAAATGATGTTAAGCCCAATCCATTTAGCTATTATCTCTAGTTTTGTCTCAGAATAAAATTCTGCAATATAAGATGATACAAAAAACAAAATTATGTAAATAAGAACAGAAACAATAAGGTTAAAATAAAAGACAGTATAAAAGTCTATTTCTTTCCTATCTTTTTTTTGAATTATTGCACTTGAGAAGCCACTATCTACGAATTGTTGAGCTACAGATAAAAAAATAGATAGCATTGCAATTAAACCATAATCAGACGGAGTGATTAATCTAGCAATGATTATACTTAAAACAAATTGTACACCTTGAGCAGAAAACCTTTCTATACCACTCCATAAAACAGCATTAACCTCCCTCTTTCTAGTCATTTTCTAAGACATCGACCCAATTAATAAAATATTTTACTTACAATAACCAATTAATCATCAACTCTACTCCACTTTCTTTCGATACCTTCGGCAGCCATCCCAAAATCCTTGTAGCTTTTTCAATATCCGCCACGAAAACCTTCTGATCACTCTCTCGCCAAGGTAATTGAGTATAGGTCATCTCAATATCAAGTTTATTCTCAAGCAAATCAAACAGTTCCAACAAAGAAAGACTATTTTCTATACCACCTCCAATATTAAACACCTCGCCATAGGCCTTGTCAATGTCCTTTGCTGTAAAATACAAATTCACAACATCCTCACCATGAAGAACATCACGGACCTGTTTACCGGTACCCGAGATTGTAAAAGGTTCTTGCAAAGTATGGTTCTTGATCTCCAGAGCTTTCTGACAGAACCAGCCAATCCACCCCTGATCGTAGGTAGCGTGCTGATTACTGCCGTACATGGAAGAATGGCGGAAAACAATCGTCTTTAAACCATAGATACGATGGAAGTCCAGCAGGTATTGATCGGCACAACCCTTCGAACAACCGTAAGGAGAGTGAAAATCCAAAGAAATCGATTCAGGAAAGCCATTAGGGTATTCTTCGCAAACATAACGGGTAGACTCTTCCCTGAAATGCAAATACTCAAAATCACCGTAAACCTTATTCGTCGAAGAATACAGGATTACAGAATCCGGAGAATACTTACGGACAGCATCCAGTAAATTGAATGTTCCCAAAGCATTTGTTTCGTAGTCCAACCGAGGATTGGAGATGGAGGTGGTCATCGCAACCTGGCCCGCCAAATGAAAAATATAATCCGGCTGCACCTCCTTTATTACCGTTTCGACATCGTTGGTATTGCGGGTATCATAAGGATAATATGTAAAGTCACCTTTCGTACGTAACCACTCAAGATTGGAACCACTCCCATAACGAAATAAATTGTCCAAGACAAAGAGTTCTTCACCTCTCTTCAGCACCTCCGCTGCAAGATTGCTCCCTATAAAACCGCATCCGCCGGTTATCAAATACTTCATAGTTATTGTTTTAAATAATCAGTTAGTCTTTTTTCGTTATCAAAATGGATATTGCATCCCGTTATTGATGATAGTTTAGCTATGGAGCATTTAAGATCCATAGCTTCATTCTCCCGATAGGGTAAAGCACCGTAATTCACATCCGATGACGAGTGAAGATATGCTTTACAATGCTCTATAATCTGTTTCAAAGAAATACTTTCTCCACTACTCACGTTCACAATCTCCCCAAGACATTTGAAATGGTTCTGTAAAAGGGATTCTATTGCACAAGCGAAGTCATCCACATAAATAAAATCTCTTTTCTGTTCACAGGGGGAAACATTCAAAGGAAGCCCGGATCTCAGTTGCCCGACAACATAGGGGATGAATTTATCCTTATTCTGAAGCGGACCAAACAAATTACCGGGTCGGACAACCATTATCGGAAAGCCATAATTCCGATACAACATCATGGATGTATTGGTTGTCAATTGCTTGACCAAGGCATACGGAGAGTTAGGACACTCACGGTCTTCCTCCCGAAAGGGAGATTGTTCAGAACCATACTCTTCAGAACTGCCGAACTGAACAAAAAGTTTCAACAAGGATTCTTCTTTGAAACGTTCATACAGATTGAGAAGGATCTTTAAGTTGGACGAAATTAGTTCATCAAACAAGGACATATTCCGCTCCGCCGTCACTATCGAAGCAAGATTTATGATATAATCAGGTGATGGTACATCCTGTGGGATACGTTGACTTACCAAATCCAGTTCCGTTGTTTCAATGGAGGGACAAGATGTAAAGAAGGGCTGATCAATATACTTATCAAATACATGCACATGATATTTTTGAGACAGATATTGTGCCAGGTTCTTGCCGATAAAGCCGCTCCCTCCAATCAGAAATACTGTTTCCATCTTATTTCTGTATAAAATTAACTATCTGGTCAACACAAACATCATATACCTCTTCTTTCCGGTATCTTTTATACCAGTCCACCGTCAACTCAACCGTCTGCTCAATATTCATCTTCGGTTCCCAACCTAAACGGAATTTTGCCTTCGAAATATCCAGCATTAACAACTTCGCTTCATGCAACGCATGCAGATCAGAAAGGTCACGAAGTTCACCGGAACCGTAATTATTCACTACTTCCGTAGCCACATCCCATACAGTAGAGATTGACTCGGCTCTCGGACCGAAGTTCCAGCCTTCACAATATCTCGTAGGATCACTCCACATCTTCTGCGCAAGCAGCATATAGCCACTCAGCGGTTCAAGTACATGCTGCCAGGGACGAATAGCTTTCGGACTTCGGATATCGATAGCCGCTCCAGATTCCAAAGCCTTGATGCAGTCCGGAATGATACGGTCTAAAGCCCAGTCTCCACCACCGATAACGTTACCAGCTCTTACACTGGCGATGGATTTTCCGTGTTTATCGTATTGCTCGGGGTGAAAGAAAGAGCGACGCCATGAAGCAATAGCAATCTCAGCGGCTCCCTTGCTACTGGAATAAGGGTCATAACCGCCCATAGGCTCGTTTTCACGATAGCCCCAGATTTGCTCTTTATTCTCGTAACATTTATCTGTGGTAATCATCACACCTACCTTCACGCTATCCGTAGAACGGACTGCCTCAAGAACATGGATTGTTCCCATTACATTGGTTTCGTAGGTTTCAACAGGGATGTCATAACTCAAGCGAACCAGAGGTTGGGCAGCAAGATGAAAAACAATCTCAGGTTGATATTCCTGAAAGATAGCCTTTATACGCTCACCATCGCGGATATCGGCACGAAGGTCGGCCTTAATTTTCTCGCCGATACCGGAAAGTACGAAATTGTCTCGAGCCGTAAAAGGGTCTTGGGCCACACCAATCACCTCGGCCCCCAATTCATGCAACCAGATGGAGAGCCAGCTACCTTTAAAACCGGTATGACCGGTGACAAGGACGCGTTTGCCCCGATAAAAATTATCAAATATATCAATTCCCATACGGCTTACCACACTTTCCAGGGAGCAACTCCCTGATCCCACATTTCATTCAATTCTGTATTGTCTCTCAGAGTATCCATCGGTTTCCAGAAACCCGTATGGCGGAAAGCGTGCATCCGGCCCGCCTTGGCTATAGACTCGAGGGGCTGACGCTCAAAGATGGTGGAGTCACCCTCAGGGATATAATCGAACACTTCGGGTTCACACACAAAATAGCCCGCATTGATCCAGTTACGGTCACCGTCGGGCTTCTCCTGGAAAGAGAGGACCTTGTCCGTATCGAGATCGAGCTGCAGGGCGCCGAACTTACCACCGGGTTTGTAGGCCGTAAGGGAAAGGAGGCAGCCCGAAGACTCGTGAGCCTTCAGGGTATCACCGATGTTCAGGTCGGTGACACCGTCACCATAGGTCAGCAGGAAACGTTCGTTCCCGAGATATTTCTGTACACGCCGGATACGCCCGCCCGTTTGGGTATTCAGCCCAGTATCGACCATCGTGACTTTCCAGTTCTCGGAATGGTTATCCAGAATGGTGGTCGTATTGTTGGAAAGGTCCACGGTCATATCGCTGTTATGACGGAAATAGTTGGCGAAATACTCCTTGATGATATATTGTTTATAACCGCAGCAGATCACGAAATCGTTGATGCCGTAATGGCTGTAGGTTTTCATGATATGCCAGAGGATGGGTTTACCACCGATCTCCACCATAGGTTTGGGGATCAGGTTAGTGGCTTCGCTCAGGCGGGTACCGAAGCCACCGGCTAAAATGACGGCTTTCATTATGCTTGACAGATTACTGAAGGTTAATAACCGGAAATTACTTGCGGGAAGAGACAAAGTCACGGATCGTACCGATCATGTGGTCGAGCATGACACGGGTCATGCCCGGATAGACACCGATCCAGAGGGTATGATTCATAACGTAATCAGTACCTTCCAGATTGCCGATTACGCGGTAGCCCTCACCCGTGGAGCGCATTTCATCAAAGGCGGGATGCTTCAGAAGATTGCCCGCAAACAGGTTGCGTGTCTGGATCTTCCTGCTCTCCAGGTGTTGGGAAAGGTCGTTACGGGTGAAGCCCGCATCTTCCTTCACCGAAATAAGGAAGCCGAACCAGCTCGGGTTGGAGTTCTTCTGCGCTTCGGGAAGGATAAGGCCAGATGTACCCGCAAGGCCTTCTTTCAGGTAGGCGAAATTTGACCGCCGGGCTTCGACAATGGAGTCCAGTTTCTCAAGCTGGGCACAGCCGATGGCGGCCTGCATATCGGTCACTTTCAGGTTATACCCGAAATGGGAATAAACATATTTATGGTCGTAACCTACCGGAAGGTCGCCGAACTGTTTGCTGAAACGATATTTGCACGTGTTGTCAACGCCCCCGATACACCAGCAGTCACGGCCCCAATCGCGGAAAGAGTTGACCAGTTTGTGCAGCAGAGGATCATCGGTATAGACAGCGCCCCCCTCTCCCATCGTCATGTGGTGCGGAGGATAGAAACTGCTCGTGCCGATATGGCCGATCGTACCTGTTTTCTTTTCCACACCGTCGATTGTATAAGTAGAGCCAAGGGCATCGCAATTATCCTCTACCAACCAGAGGTTATGTTTATCACAGAAATTTTTGACAGCCTGCAAATCAAACGGGTTACCCAAAGAGTGAGCAATCATTACCGCTTTAGTTTTGGGAGATAATGCGGCTTCCAGTTGAGTCACGTCAATATTGTACTCGGGGATGGTGACATCCACAAAAACAGGGACCGCACCATACTGGATGCAGGGGGTCACCGTTGTGGGAAAGCCGCAGGCTACCGTGATCACTTCATCGCCCCGCCTGATTCTGCGCTCACCCAACTGTGGTGAGGTCAGGGCCATAAAGGCGAGAAGGTTGGCCGAAGAGCCCGAATTGGTCAGGGAGCAATACTTCACACCCAGCCATTCGGCAAAACGGATTTCAAACTTCCGGGCCCAAGGACCGGCGGTCAGCCAGAAATCAAGGGAGGAGTCAACCAGATTCACCAGTTCGCGGTCATCGAAATAACGGCCGCCGTAGTTGACAAAACTCTTACCGGGTTCGAAAGAGCGGGAGGACCCGTGAACCTCTTTGTAGTATTCCCGGGTTAAATCGAGAATTTGTTGCTTGAGTGTTTCTTTCTTACTCATATAATGTATTG
>ERZ506950.806-NODE-806-length-15600-cov-3.976134_pt1 | contig 15600 bp, 8 predicted proteins | sample MGYA00512897_ERZ506950 | MGnify/ENA metagenome assembly ERZ506950
ATCGTGGTATTTCACATACAGCTCGTCGGTTCCGCACCAGCCGCAACGTCCGTTTATAATGTCTTGCATAAGCGTTATTTTTGTAATGAGGTGCTAAGGTAGTGCTTTCATTCCGAATAAACAAATCTATCTATTCTAAATGGATAGATTTGTTTATTCGGAATGGAATGTTTATATTTGTATCTGAATATAAATGACATAGCCCTATGATAAGCAAATCGGATATAGTAGAAGCCATACGTGTGCAACGTGAACGGTTGAGGAAATTTCAAAGTTTCCGACGTGACCTATTGTTGTCTTTACCTCCCTTGGTAGCAGACTATGCACTGATTATATCTGGTATTCGCCGTTGTGGTAAGAGTACATTGCTGGCACAATTATCGGTGGATAGATACAAGCCGGAAGAGGTGCTCTCCTTGAATTTTGATACCCCTTTACTGTATGGATTTGAATTCAGTGATTTCCGTATAGTGGATGAAGTTATTAAGGAACATGAAGGGTGTATCGCTCTTCTTTTTGACGAAATACAGATTGTTGATGGTTGGGAGGTGTATATTCGGGGCAAGTTGGATGAAGGGTTTTATGTGGGAATCACCGGCTCCAATGCTTCGATGTTGAGTCGTGAATTGGGCACGAAGTTGACAGGAAGACATATTACGAAAGAACTGTTCCCTTTTTCGTATGCTGAATATTGCGGTTTTACGGGTAAGACTATCGGTGACAGTTCCTTGTACGACTATCTGCATCAGGGTGGCTTCCCTCAATACTTGCAACTGGATGATCAGGATGTTCTGACGGATTTAGTCAATGATATAGTATATCGTGATATTGCCGTGAGATATAATATACGTGATGACCACTCTTTGAAAAGTCTCTTGGCCTATTTGATGGGGAATGTGGGCAATCTGGTGTCTGCTACAAAACTGAAACAGATACTGGGAATGAAAAGTACTTCTACTGTGTCTGATTATTTCTCTTATTTCGAACAGACTTACTTGATAAACTTTGTTCCGAAATTTTCATATTCATATAAAGCGCAACTGTTGAACCCGAAGAAAGTGTATTGTGTGGACAATGGTGTTGTATTTGTCACCTCTCCATCTTTCACCCGTGATGAGGGTCGGAGGCTGGAGAACATGGTTTTTGCGGAATTGCGTCGCCGTTATTCTGAGATATTCTATTATAATGAGAACCGGAAGGAATGCGACTTTATAGTTGTACGCAATTCTGTGCCCCAGCTTGCCATCCAGGTATGCTATGCCTTGACCGCAGAAAACCGGAAAAGGGAAGTAGATGGCTTACTGGATGCCTTGTCTTTCTTCAAGATGGGGCATGGACTGATACTCACTTATAACCAACATGACAAATTTTCCGTAGGAGATAAAACGATAGAAGCATTGCCGGTGTCTGAATATTTTAAAGACTAATCTTCTTGTCTCTTGCACTCCACCACATGATACAGCGTGCCGAACCGTGTTCTGCGGGACGGCACTTCATGTTTCTGCAGTATCCTTCCGAATACATTCACTCTCTTGGTGGACAGCGGGATGGCGCTGTACCGGCGCAGGCGGTTCAGTATTTCGGCAGACGACAGCCATTCTCCCTCCTCGTCATTTCCGGCAACGCGGAAATAGTGGTAGAACAGTTGCTCTTCGGGCGGTATCTGTTCGAAATCGTGGTTGTTTTCCGTCATAATCCGTTCGTCCGACTGGTCGAACCAATAGCGTTCGCCGTGGTCCAGTTCGTGCATGGCCTGGGCATAAAGCTGGTTGTAGTCTATCGGGCGGTTGGTGTCTATTGCTTCCGTCACTTCTATGCAGATGAACCGGCGACTGCCGCTGGGGTCGGTCAGCAAGTCCTTCTGGTTGCTGGTGGCGATGAACGAGGCATATCGGCGCATCTCGAGCACGGCATTGGCGTATGGCTTGCGCACGTTGACCACCGGCTTCTGGAGGATATGTTTCAGGAATCCTTGCTGGGTGCTGCTTATCTGGTCGAATTCATCGATGTTGATGAGCGCAAAACGGTTGAGGTAAAGTTCGGCGTCGCGCTTGCGCGAGAAGTCGATGCTGTCCGTATAATAGGCACGCAGCTCGGGCGGGACGATGCTTCGGCAAAAGGTGCTTTTGCGGGTGCCTTGTGCACCTACCAATAAGGGGGAGACGCTGTTGGCATATTTCTTGTCGGTATTGCCGCGCCAGTGTGCCACCATGTTGAGAAACCAGCGGTGGAACAGTTCGGCCCAGTACGGGTTGTGCCAGGATACGGTCTTTCCCGTCCCAGTGCGGAAGGTCGTACAGATAATCTTCCAGCGGATTGAATACCGGGATGCGGTTGGAGTAGATGTACCGGCTGATGTCTCTGTCCCACAAGGGAATGCCTTCCGACTGTGCATCCAGTGCAATGCTGTTCAGCGTGCGCTTGTCGATGGGGGAGAAGCGGAAACGGAACGAGTGGCGTTCACGGTATTCCACTTCGCCCACCTGGGTATTGTAGCGGAAGTCGTAGCGGCGTTTCATGAACTCGTCCGTCTGTATGGCAAGTCTTTGCTCTTTGCTGAGGCTGCTTTGGGTATTGAAGCCTTTGTTCTCTTGGTAAACGCTTCTTACAATCTGCCGGATGACAGTCTCTTTTTGGCGCAGATAATAATGGAAATAGGTACGCTTCACGGTCTCTTCTTCGGGGATGCCCGAACGGAAACAGTTCTCGGCAAGGCGTACGGTCAGGGAGTGCAGGCTGTTGTCGGCACCGGCACCCGTCGCTTCGGCGAAAGTCTTCTGCAAGGCGGCTTCAAACAGCATGATGATGGCTTCTTCGGCTTCATATCCCGGCACGGCGCGCGTCAGGGGTGACTTCTCGTCTTGCAGGGCTTCCCGATAGGTGGTTTCGTCGGGCATGGAGACGGGCTGTGCAAGATAGAACTGTATGGAGTCCGGGCGGTACATGGCTTCGGGGTCGAAGGAGAGGCGGGAGTACTGTTCCAGCTTGGGCTCTTTCAGCAGAATGTCGAAAGGCAGTTGGGGCTGGTAGCATTTCACGGCAAGGCGGTAGGCATGGGCGTGGAATACTTCGGCTTCTTCCCGTTTGCCCGGCAGCGAATTGTTCGGACGGGTGAAGGTAGTCCAAATCTTTACAGTCCGTCCGCTGGAACCGGTGAATACGAGCCGCGTCTGGGGCTGTTCCCAGGCAAGACGTTTCACAAGGGCTATTTCGGACTTGCCGGAAAGCGGGCCTACGGTCAGTTCCACGATGCCGTTGTAGGTTTTCATCTGGCAGACACCGTTCGTCTTGCGGAATTCGGCTGCCGGGAGTACTTTGGGCAGTCGGTCTGCCTCGTTGCAGCGCTTGCCGGGCAAGCAGTATCGCAGTTGCTGGCGGAAAGTGGATACGGGCTGGGTTTTGGTCTCCGTTTTGATTTTCTGTAGGAAGGTGTCCAAGTCTGTCGTGCTCAGTGTCAGATTCCCGTCTTTTTCTCTCAGTTGGGTGATTTTCATTTCTATTTTTTGTTTTGTCACATGCAGGCAAAATGGTTTGCTTACAGTGTACTAAGGTACGACAATTAGGCTCTTTTTGCAAGTGATTCCATGCTTTTTTAGGTCGATTCCAGCGTTTTTCTGTGGAAAATCTGATGTTTTGAGTCGAAAAAGCTGGTGATTTGGGATGCTTTGTGCAGACTTCCACGCTGGTTTTGCTTGTCGGAACAATAGTTTCCGGCTATTGAAACAAAAGGTTTTACTTGTTGAAACCAATGGTTTTCCTAAGGGAAACTCTTAGTTTCTCTTGTTGAAACTTTTGTTTTAGAAGGTTGAAACCAATAGTATTTGCTTAAGAAACTAAAAGTTTCATACTGAGAACTAGGCATATAGCACTATTCTGTGGTGAATGAAGTAAGTATCGGATACTGCTTTTGTTATGGCGTGATGGATGGTTGTGAAGATTTTTATCTATCACGGGTATCTTTCACGCTTTAATCGGTTTATAATCAAAAGGATATCCCCCTCTGCGTGATAGCATGACAGATGTTTTTCAAAAATAAACTTTGTAAGAGCTGAGCTGTCCGGATGCTTCAATCGTTGTAGCTGTATTCTTCGCTGTATCTCTCGAATTTCGGTTCTTCGGCAATTCCGTATTGTTTGAAAACCTGACGGATATATGCTTGTGCCTTTGGAAACAAGCCTTGTTCCTGGCGGTAAAAGCGATAATAGGTGGTCTTGCCAAAGTGTCCTACAAGCTGGTTCCTCATCGGGGCTGCACATTTGTGGGGTACATTGTCCAGCAGGTGCCGGATGCCCCATGCAACCCGGCACTTCAGGGCTTTCCGGAAATGAGGGCAGTTGGTGGTATCGGCAGGGATACACTTCGGATTGATGATGCTTAAAGTAGGACATTGCGAGGTGCAATTGGTAGCAGCCAAGTGGTGCAGGCATTCTTCCTTATGGACGCACTGGCTGTTGAAGCAATGTGCAAAGCCATAAGGCACAGACTGGTAGTCGAATTTATTTTCCATATGTTGTTTGCTTGTCTACGGTTAGGGTGTAGAACACGGCTGTAAAGGTAAGGAATAAAGCCTTGTTTGAAGTATTTGCAGACAAAAAAAGAGCATAATTCTTCTTTAAAGTGAGCTGAACTTGCTATATTTGTCATAATTCCTAATATCTGGTATATGAAAAATAGAGTAAGTTTTTTTTGTTTGCATACGTGTCTTCTCCTGTTCAGCTTTTGGACAATGTATCCTGCCTTGGGGCATGCGGCTGATGGGAATGTTATTTCCCGTTTGAAGTTCAAGCAGATTTCTACATTAGACGGATTACCGACGGATGAGGTCCAGAAAATATATCAGGATAAGGAAGGTTTTTTGTGGTTTGCTACCCGGTATGGTTTCTGTAAATACGACGGTTACCAGATTACTGTCTATAAATCGAGCTTGAATACTCCCGGTTTGTTGACCAGTAACAACATTTATTGTTTTGCCGATGACAATGACGGCTTCTTGTGGATTGGTACACAAGAGGGGTTGAACACACTCAATAAGAAAACCGGAGAAATCCGTCAATATACTGCGCCTGCCATTCCAAACAATGCGGTCTCATGCCTGTTGGTCACCCGGGAAAATGAGGTATGGATTGGTACGGATTCTGGCTTATGCCGGTATGTGGCAGAGAAGGACTCCTTCGTGATGTATGACGGCAAGTCCACCGATGGTATATTTCCCGCAGCTTCCATCAAATCGTTGTTCGAGGACTCGGATGGGGATTTGTGGGTCGGTACCTGGTCCAGTGGTCTTTTTCGTTATTCCCGGAAGGAGGATAAATTCTATGCATATCCCAAAATCAATGAACGGAACTCGGCACATGTTATCTATCAGGATTCCAACCGGAAAATGTGGGTCGGTGGTTGGGATTGCGGATTATTTCTCTTGAATCATCCCAAGGATATGGCAAACGTGTTTTATACACATTATTCGCATCGGATAGGGGATGATGCCAGCTTGTCGGACAATATTGTTTATGATATTGTGGAGGATGTACACACCCATACCTTGTGGATAGGGACCCGGGTGGGGCTGAGCATTATGAAGCAGGAGAATCCCGGTACATTCATTAATTACAAGTCGTTGCATTCGGCATATCATATACCTTGTGATGAAATAAATTCACTGTTGCGCGACCGCTTCAATAATATCTGGCTGGGTTCCATTGGCGGCGGTGTCCTGATGATAGACACGAAACAATCTCCATTTACTTTCTATTCTTTGAATCTGGCAGAGGATGACGTGCCTACTACTGCCGTCCGCGCTTTGTTTGCCGATGCAGATAAAGACCTTTGGCTGGGTACCGGAAGTTATGGGCTGGCACGCAAGGATTATGAAACCGGTGTGTTGTCGTTCTTTTCCCATATCCCGGAATTCTCGGATATTCCCGGTGTACCCACGGTCAATTACATTATTCAGCGTAAGAATGGAGAAGTATGGTTCGCTACCTATGACGGTGGTATCTTGATTTATGAGAAAGGAGAGAAAGTGAAGGTGCTGACTGAATCCGACACGCCTTATCTCTATTCGGATTGCGTTTCGGCCTTGTGTGAGGACAGTAAGGGGAATTGTTGGGTAGGCTGTCGCGGCGGTATGGGAATCAGTTTGGCCGATGGAGGGCATTATAGGTTCGGAACACTTTCTTTTGCCGGAGGCGGGTTGGCAGATTGGTATCATGTGAAGGACATTGTGGAGGATGCGGATGGCAGCTTCTGGATTGCGACAGCCAACTATGGAATTATACATATTATGGGGGATGTGCAGCATCCCGAAACGCTGAAATATAGTAACTATAGTTATAACAACGGCCAGCTGGCAACGAACTCGGTGTTGTGTTTGCATGTGGATAAATCGGGAAGGCTATGGGCCGGAACTGAGGGAGGAGGGTTGTATCTATATGATTATAAGGAAAATGTATTTACGGAAAAGAATCAGGAATATCAGCTGTCCGCTGACATGATAGGGTCTATAGAGGAAGACAGGCAAGGGTGTCTATGGATGGGGACCAATATGGGGCTGGTACAGCTTTTTGTACCGATGGACGAGGATTTGGCTACGGTCCGTGTCTATACGACAGCAGACGGTCTGCAGGATAACTTCTTCATATCACAGTCTTCTTGTAGTAGGGAGGGCGAGTTATTCTTTGGAGGAAATAAGGGTTATAACAGTTTCTTTCCTGCATCTCTGGAGAAAGACAATGAAGCCGTGCCTTATCTGATTACGGATATAAAAATCTTCAACCGTTCTTTTGCGGTATTGGAACCGGAGGTCAGAGAACGGATTTCTTCTGTCATGCCTTCGTTTACACGGAAGTTAGATCTGCCTTACGGATATAATAATTTCAGTATTGAATTCGCATCCCTTACTTATAAGAATCCCGGTTTAAATCGGTATGCCTATCAGCTTGTAGGTTTTGACAAGGATTGGCAATATACGGATGCCAACCGCCGTTTTGCCTATTATAATAATTTGAAGAGCGGCACTTATCGGTTCCGTCTGAAAGCCACCAATGAAAATGGCATTTGGAGTCAGGAAATCCGTGAACTTGAGGTGGTGGTATTACCACCGTTCTGGGCTACATGGTGGGCTTATATCATTTATGCACTGATAGGGGCAGCTATTGTCTGCTTCATTCTCCGGACAGCAAAGAACAGGATGCAGCTGCGTAATGAGCTGCATCTTCGGGAGATGGAGAAGTCCAAACTGGAAGAACTGAATCATGCCAAATTGCAGTTCTTTACAAATATCACGCATGAACTGCTGACTCCGCTGACCATTATCTCGGCTACCGTCGATGAGTTGAAGATGCGGTTTCCCGGGCATGACGACCTTTATACGGTAATGGGTAGCAATATCAGCAGGCTCATCCGTCTGTTGCAGCAGATTCTTGAATTTCGTAAAGCAGAAACCGGCAATCTGAAGTTGCGTGTCTCTCCAGGAGATGTGGCGGCGTTTGTGAAAAATGAAGCCGAATCTTTCCTGCCGCTTGTCAAAAAGCGCAAGATACATTTCTCCGTACTCTGTAATCCGGAGTCGATTATCGGTTATTTTGATACGGACAAGCTGGACAAGATTCTCTACAACCTGCTTTCCAATGCCGCCAAATATAATAAGGAGGGTGGCTATATACAAGTCACGCTGATGTATGCCGAAGACAGGGACTTCGTCCGGTTGCATGTAAAGGATAATGGCAGTGGCATTTCAAAGGACAAGCAGAAGAGCCTCTTCAAGCGGTTCTACGAGGGGGATTACCGGAAGTTCAACACCATTGGTACGGGCATCGGCCTTTCTTTGGTAAAGGACTTGGTGGAGCTGCATGGAGGAAGCATTGAAGTGGAGAGCGAGGAAGGCCGGGGAACGGAATTCATCGTGACCTTGCCCGTAGACCGCTCTTACTTTAAGGAAGAACAGATTGATGAGGAAGCTGTACTTCCGGTACAGAAAACCGTTACCTATCTTGAAGAGGAGAATGCGGAGAATGTGGTTGCTGAAAAGCCCAAAGCTCATACCATACTGGTGGTGGAGGACAATGAGGAGCTTTTGCAGTTAATGGTCCGGCTGCTGAAACGTGAATACAATGTCCATACGGCCGAAAACGGTCAGGAGGCTGTGACTGTGCTTGACAATGAGGATATTGACCTGATTGTTTCGGACGTGATGATGCCCGTAATGGACGGCATCGAGTTTTGCAGGTGTGTGAAGAACAAGTTGGAACTCAGTCATATTCCCGTGATTCTTCTGACAGCCAAGAACAAGGAGGAAGACCGTGCCGAAGCTTATGAAGTGGGGGCGGATGCCTTTATCAGTAAACCGTTCAACCTGGCCGTGCTGCATGCACGCATCCGCAATCTGCTGAAATACAAAGAACGCAAGGCGCATGACTTTAAGAACCAACTGGTGTTCGAAATCAAGGAACTGGACTATACTAGCATTGATGAGGACTTCATGCAGCGTGCCATTGACTGCGTAAACCGCCATCTGGAAGATTCAGATTTCGACCAGCCCCAGTTTGTGGAGGAGATGGGCACCAGCAAGTCCACCCTTTACAAGAAACTGAAATCCCTGACGGGACTGAATACTTCTGCCTTTATCCGTAACATCCGTCTGAAAGCGGCCTGCCGCATTATGGAGGAGAAGGGGAGTTCCGTGCGTATTTCCGATCTGGCGTATGCCGTCGGTTTTAATGACCCAAAATATTTTAGCTCTTGTTTCAAAAAGGAATTCGGCATGTTGCCAACGGAATATCAGGAACGCTTCATACAGTCATAGATCAAGTCAAATTATGCTTCAATTAGGTCGAATAACTAAAATTCTACCTCGTAGAAGCATTATTGGAGGTCTTCCTATCAGCATTCGCCTACATTTGCCATTGTTTTCACGGTTAAAATGAAGAGTGAAAGTGAAACAATTAATGTTTAATCTTAAAGTTTATACAATGAAAAGACAGAGATTCTTTGAAGGACTCGGGCTGAAAGTGTATGTCACTTTGGCCATTTGCATGGCCCTTCTGTTGAATGTTCAGTTCTTGAACGCACAGAGTTCGACAATCAATGTAAAAGGTGTGGTTAATGATGCGATGGGACCGGTGATTGGTGCCAGTGTAGTGGAGAAAGGGAATGCGACGAATGGAACAATTACCGACATTGACGGTAATTTCTCCTTGAAAGTCCCTTCGGATGCCACTTTGACAATCAGCTTTATCGGTTATAAGACGGTAGAGCTGCCGGTGGCTGGAAAAACATCCTTTACTGTGACTCTGAAAGAAGACAGCGAAATACTGGACGAGGTGGTAGTGGTAGGTTTCGGCACGCAGAAGAAGGTGAACCTGACAGGTTCTGTGGGGCTGGCTACGGCGAAGGAAATTGAAGCACGTCCGGTAGCGAATGCCACGCAGGCATTGCAGGGCTTGGTACCGGGCTTGCAGATTACGACCAATACCGGTGAACTGGACAAGAACATGTCCATCAATATCCGTGGCAACGGTACCATCGGTGACGGCTCAAGCGGAAGTCCGCTGATTTTGATTGACGGTATGGAAGGTGACATCAATACGGTGAATCCGCAGGACATCGAGAATATTTCTGTATTGAAGGATGCTGCCGCTTCCTCTATTTATGGGTCGCGTGCACCGTTCGGTGTTATCTTGGTGATTACCAAGAAAGGCAAATCGGGCAAGCCGACTATCAACTACAACAACAGCTTCCGCTTCAACAGTCCGGTGAATCTGCCGGAGATGATGGACTCCTATACCTTTGCCAACTACTTCAATGAGGCTGCACGCAACGGTCAGGACAATGCCCAGTTCTCTGATACAGTGATGCAGCAGATGCTTGACTTCCAGGCTGCGGGAGGTACTAATCGTGGCGGTTTGCCTACTGATGGCAATGTATGGGGTAAACCGGCAGGCGACCCGTTTACTACGGCGTATGCCAATACTGACTGGTTTTCCGAAATCTACAAGGGTTCTTCCTTCTCGCAAGAACATAATTTCAGTGTAAGCGGTGGTGGTGACAAGTTCAATTATTATGCTTCATTGGGCTATCTGGATCAGAATGGTTTGCTCCGTCATGGTTCCGATGACTTGAAGCGCTATAATGCTACTGCCAAATTTGGTGCCGAGCTGACCAAATGGTTGAAGTTCAATTACAGCTTGCGTTATGTCCGTCAAGACCTTGGCCGTCCTACCAATTTTGGTGGCGGTTTGTATGAGAGAATTGGCCGTCAGACTTGGCCTAATCTTCCGGTTTATGATGAAAACGGCTATTATTTTAATGGTAATGCCGATACGCCGGCGATGTCACTTGCATTGGGTGGTGAGCGCGATGTGCAGACAGATAAGGTTTATCATCAGGCAAGCTTGGTATTCGAACCCGTGAAGAATTGGATTACCAATGTTGAGTTCAACTATAGTACCAATTCTATAGATACACGTGAAACCGGACTTCCTTACTATAACCACGATGTGAGTGGAAATATTGTGGATACGCAAGGAACCTCAAGTCTCTATCAAGACTACAAGAAAGAGAGCTACATGAACTGGAATATTTACTCCACTTATTCTCTTGCTATCAATGATGATCATAATTTTAAGGTAATGGGTGGTTTTCAGTCCGAAGAAATGCGCCAGAAGTTTTTTAGTGCCAAAGGATATGGCTTGCAGGTGGAAGACCTTCCGGAACTGGACTTGATTTCGAATATTGACGGCGCCGGTAAGGATAAGGTGCCCGAGGTGGGTGGCTATCGTAATGAGTGGGCCACAGCGGGTTTCTTTGGCCGCTTGAACTATGATTATAAAGGTCGTTATCTGGCAGAGGCCAATCTGCGCTATGATGGTACCTCCCGCTTCCGCCGTGGCAATCGTTGGCAGTTGTCTCCCTCCTTCTCTTTGGGTTGGAACATTGCCCAGGAAAACTTCTGGGAAGATTTTGCGGATGTTTGCAATCAGTTGAAGTTCCGTTTCTCTTATGGTGAACTGGGGAATATGAATACAAACGGCTGGTATCCTACTTATCGTGCCATGACATTGAAGCAGGCAAACGGAAGCTGGCTGCAGAATGGACTGAAACCAAACACTGCTTATGTAGGCGACCTTATCAGTACAGCCTTGACTTGGGAGAAAGTGCGTACCTGGAATATCGGTCTTGACTGGGGGCTGTTCAACAACCGTCTGACCGGGTCATTCGATGCTTATATCCGTTATACGGACAATATGGTAGGTCCGTCTGTAGAGTTGCCCGCTACATTGGGTATTGCGACTCCCAAGACCAATAACTGTGACTTGAAGACGAAGGGTTGGGAACTTACCATCGGATGGCAGGACCGCACCAACTTCGGTATGGGCTATGGCATTAAGTTCAATGTTTCTGATGCACGTACTTATATAGACAGATACCCGGGTAACCCGACAAACTCAATCAATACTTATATCGCAGGCCACGAGATTGGTGAAATCTGGGGCTTTGAAACCGTGGGAATTGCCAAGACAGATGATGAGATGCAGGCGCATCTGAATAAAGTGGGCGGACAAAGTGCCATCGGTTCCGGCGTTTGGACTGCCGGTGACATCATGTATGCCGACCAGGATGGCAAACCGGGCATCACCAAAGGTGCACAGACTTTGGAGGACCACGGTGACTTGAAGGTGATAGGCAACAATACTCCCCGTTATCATTTCGGTCTTGACTTGAATGCCAATTACAAGGGATTTGATGTTCGCCTCTTCTTCCAGGGAGTGATGAAGCGTGACTACTGGCAGGGTTCCAATATCTTCTGGGGCGTTGGCCAATGGGGTATGTGGTGGTCAACCGGTTTGAAGGAACACGAAGATTACTTCCGTGATGAACCCGTCGGGCTGGCCGGTCATGAGATTGCCGCCAATGTCAATTCATACTATGCGCGTCCGAGATTTGACAGTACCCAGAACCAGGAAACCCAAACCCGCTATCTGCAGGATGCGTCTTATATCCGTTTGAAGAACTTCCAGCTTGGCTACACATTGCCTGCTTCCATGATTCGCAAAATCGGTATCACCAACTGCCGCATCTTCGTATCGGGCGAGAATCTGTGGACGGGAACCAAACTGAGCAAGTTGTTCGATCCCGAAACCATCAGCGGTGGTAACACGGACAGCAATGCTTCTGCACCTATCAAGAGTGCCGGTAATGCATACCCGCTTTCAAGAACTTGGTCTTTTGGACTTAGCGTATCACTTTAATCCCATAAATAATGAAGAATATTATGAAATCGAATTATAGATATATTGTAAAAGCGTTCATGGCAATGGCAGTGATTGCCGGAACGACTTCCTGCGATGATTTTCTGGACAGAGAGCCGATGTCAAGCATTTCTCCCGAAACCTATTACTCCACTGCGGCCCAGTTGGAAGCCAATCTGAATGATGAATATCCCAATGTCCTTCCGTCATTCGGCCAGTGGACTTATGGCATCTTCGGTGAAGACAAAGGAACCGATAACCAGATAGAGGTGAATGCCAATGACCGCTATACCCAGGATCGCTGGAAAGTACCTCATAGCGAAAGTGACAATTGGAAGTTCGAACGCATCTATCGTATTAATTTCTTTTTGTCTGAAGCACTTCCCAAATTCGGTGAGGACATGAGCGGTTCACAAAATACAATTTCCGGGAGTGTAGCCACCATCAAGCACTATATCGGAGAAATGTACTTCCTGCGTGCTTACGAGTACTTTAAGAAGCTCCAGTTGTTCGGCGACTTCCCGATTATCAACCAACCGCTTGCCGATGAGATGGAAGCTCTCCGTGAAGCCAGCAAACGTTTTCCGCGTAATGAAGTGGCACGTTTCATCATTTCCGATCTTGACAAGGCTTATGCCTATATGAGTGATGTCGATATGGCGACGACCCGTATCAATAAGGATGTTGCGATGCTGGTTAAGTCACGTGTGGCACTGTTCGAGGCTACTTGGTTGCAGAATTTCAAGGGTACGGCATTCGTACCTGGTGGAGAAGGCTGGCCGGGGGCATCTCTTCACAACAATTATCAGTATCCGAGCGGAAACATTGATAATGAAGTGAAGTACTTCTTGGAACAGGCCGTAGAGGCTTCCAAACTTGTAGCAGATAAATACAAAGGGAGTTTGACGGAGAATACCGGTGTGTTGCAACAATCAGCTGATGACCCGTCAAATCCTTACTTTGATATGTTTGCACAAGAAGACCTTTCGGATGTGAAGGAAGTACTGTTGTGGCGCCAGTATGCCCGCGGACTCTCTACTCATAACATCAATGCCGCTGCCGGACGTGGTAATTACCGTATCGGTCTGACCCGTGGATTCGTACAGAATTTCCTGATGAAGGATGGTACTCCGGTTTATGCTCACGGTTCTTATGCGGATGGTGACGGCTATTATATGGGCGACAAGACGGTTGCTGATGTACGTGTAAACCGTGACCCGCGTCTCAGTATCTTCCTGAAAGAACCGGGACAGAAGAACATCCTTTTTGAAGTTGATAATAATGAAGGTACGGAAGTTGTGATGGAAGAGCCCTATCCGGCCATTACGAGTGGTGACGGTGAGCGTGGCTATGCTACCGGCTATGCATTGCGCAAGGGTGGTTCATTCAACCGTAAGTATTATGCCAATGGCGGTGGTTATACGGCAGCTGTATGTTTCCGTGCGGCTGAGGCTCTGCTGAATTATATGGAAGCAAGTTATCTGCTCAATGGAACGCTGGATGCTACGGCTCGTGAATATTGGACTGTACTTCGTCAACGTGCCGGCATCAGTACTGATTTTGACAAGACTATCGCTGCAACGGACATGAGCAAGGAGGCTGAAAATGATTGGGGAGCCTATACGGGTGGAAGTGTCATCTCTGACAAGACTCTGTATAATATCCGTCGTGAACGTCGTTGCGAGTTCCTGGCTGAAGGTCTTCGCTACATGGACTTGTGCCGTTGGCGTTCTATGGACCAACTGATGACTGCTCCCAGCCATCTGGAAGGTATGCATTTGTGGAATACTCCGATGGAGGACTGGTATCTGGATGATAATGGAAAATCCATTTTGGTTGCTGACGGGACAGACAAGGCTAATGTCTCATCGAAAGACAAGAGTGAGTATCTCCGTCCGTTCGAGAGAAGCAGCAACCAGTCTGCCTATAACGGCTGTACTTGGAAGATGGCACACTATTTGAATCCTATCATGATCAAGCAATTCCAGTTGACAGCCACTTCGGGAGCGGATGTATCGACTTCCATTCTTTACCAGAATCCTTATTGGCCGGTGGTAGCTGACCAGCCGGCTGAGAAATAAAGGCATTTTTCAATAGGTATTTGATTTAGGGGGTAGGATACACTTTCCGGTGAGAAGGCGTCCTGCTCCCTTCTTTATAAATAGAAACAAGACAGAGTATGACTAATTTTAATTTCAAGTTTTTAGGGGCATGGTTGGTTATCGTAGCGTCAATCACCGGCCTACAGGCACAAAATGATTTCACCTTAAAGGGAAAGGACGAAATGGTTCCGGCCGGAGTGTGGAACGATGTAAACGGGGAGTATATTAATGCACACGGTGGTGGTATACTGTTATTTGACAGTAAATATTATTGGTTCGGTGAACACCGTCCGGCAAAGGGATTCTCTACGGAAGTGGGAGTAACTTGCTACTCTTCTACCGATTTATGTAACTGGAGATACGAGGGGGTGGCCTTGTCTGTATCGGAAGAAGCGGGCAATGAAATAGAGAAAGGCTGTATTATGGAACGTCCCAAGGTGATTTACAACAAAAGGACGAAGAAATTTGTCATGTGGTTTCATTTGGAGCTGAAGGGTAAAGGCTATGAGGCTGCCCGTGCGGGAGTGGCTGTCAGTGATTCTCCGACGGGACCTTATCGTTTTGTTTCTTCGAGTCGTGTCTGCCCTGGAATATTTCCGCTGAATATGACGGAGGAAGAACGGGACATGCAGTGGAATATGGAACAGTTTGAAGAATGGTGGACACCCGAGTGGAGAGAGGCTGTAAATAAGGGGTTGTTCGTGAAGCGTGACTTGGAGGGCGGACAGATGTCCCGTGACATGACATTGTATGTTGACGATGATGGGATCGCTTATCATATCTACTCTTCGGAAGAGAATCTGACCTTGCAAATAGCCCAACTGACAGATGACTATCAAGGACATTCCGGAAAATATGTCCGTCTCTTTCCGGGGGGACACAATGAGGCACCGGCTATCTTCAAGAAAGACGGCACTTACTGGATGATAACCTCCGGCTGTACCGGTTGGGCACCCAATGCGGCGCGTCTGTTCTCGGCTCCTTCCATCTGGGGACCGTGGACACAGCATCCCAACCCTTGTCGGGGTGAGGGAAGTGATAGGACTTTCGGCGGTCAAAGCACTTACGTATTGCAGCTTCCCGGTAACCGCTACCTTTTCATGGCCGATATTTGGCGGCCCAAGAGCCTGATGTATTCGGAATATCTTTGGATTCCGGTCCGGTTTGATGAAGAGGGGATGCCTTATCTTACCCTTTCCGGCAAATGCAATCCGTCAGATGGTCGTTGATAAACCCCGAAGCTTGCAGATGGG
>ERZ506950.807-NODE-807-length-15570-cov-4.458202_pt1 | contig 15570 bp, 9 predicted proteins | sample MGYA00512897_ERZ506950 | MGnify/ENA metagenome assembly ERZ506950
GGTGGTTACAAGGTATTAAAAGTCAGAGATTATAAAAAAGATACCATTACGGATTTAGCAGACGGTAAGGTGACTCCGACCGGTCTGCCGGCATCCAATGTACTCTATTATGAGTTAGAAGATGATGCATGGGTATGCGTTCGTCCTTCCGGAGCAGAGCCAAAAGTAAAGTTCCGTATTCATCCTGATGACCCAGAAGAGTGTTTCAAGGATGGACAGGAATATTATGGTACAGCCTTGCATGAAATGGCTCACTCCACTGGTCACCCTTCACGTCTTGACCGTCTGAAGCCAGCAGCTTTCGGCTCACCAGAGTATGCAAAAGAAGAACTTGTTGCAGAACTCACTTCCGCTATGGTAGGTAATACTCTTGGTTTTGACCGTCGAATATCCGATAACAATGTGGCATATTTGCAGAACTGGACTTCCGCACTTCGCAAGGAGCCTAAGTTTATAGTAACTGTCATGGCAGATGTAAATAAGGCATCAAGAATAATTATCGAGAATATCGACAAGCAACGTATTGCGTTAGGAGAGAAACCTCTCGTTCAAGGTGCTCTTGATGGTGTTGAAGAGAAAGTAAAGAATGAACAGCAATTTGAAGAGATAAAGGCAGAGCAAAAGAAAGAAGACCCAAGAGAAGCTGTAGCTAAGGAATGGGATTCACTTGCAGAAAAGCCAACTGTTGAAATGGAGTCTGGCGATGTCCTTCCTGTTGAATATAACATAGAAAAGGACACCCTTGATGTTCTTATCACTAACGAAGCAGGTAAGCAGGAGGTATATAGTACTAACTATGACCATGATAGAAGCATTGAAGAGAATGTCGGTCATGTATGGGAAGAGCTTTCGAACATGAAGCAATATCAAGCTAAAGAGGTCAAGCAGGAAATATCATCGGAAACTGCCAAAGACTTAGGTGATGGTTTAAATAAAGAGCCGGAAATTAATGATAAGGAGGATAATTCTGTTCCTATCGAAGAAGGAAAAGGCGGCTTAACTCCGAAAGAATACTTTTCCACTCTTATGGCAACACTAAATGACGGTCAGCATGACGGTCATACGGCTTTGGACATTAAAAATATCTCTGAACTAAGAGATTATTTCAAGGATAATCATAAAGTCAGCGAATGGGTGGCAAATGCAACCGATAAGGAAATCATCGAGGCAGGAGCAGATATGTTGCCTAACCTACGCTATAATCATAAAGAAGGCAGAACCCTTTATGACATGGAAGCAGCCTACTCGAACATCAACGCTAAGTATGAGGATGTTTCTGATGACAGAACAAGGCAGATTGCCCATCGTATTGACCAAGCCAAGAGTATCATCACGGCTTATCACACCAACATCGAGAATGCTCATGGCGAAAATTATCTCTTTGAAGAAGAGTCTGCACATAAGATTATTCCAAGAGAAGAATATGCCAAAAGTGTTACACAAGAACAAACTGTAGAACCAACACAAGAAAAAATGGACGAAATATATTACTTTTCACATACATATCTGCAATCGACAGATAGTCGTGAGGAACTTGACAACCTTGTAGAGAAGAAAGACTATGACAGTCTTCTTTATCTTACCAGGGAGTATGATCAAGGAGACGCATTGTTACAGAGCCAGACCTATAAGAATGCCACAAAGTTTCCGGGCGATGACATCCTCGCTGAGGATGACAACTACGCCGTTGTTTACAACAGTAGCCTTGATGGAACTTATGACCTCATGCGCAAGGTCACTAAGCAGGACATTATCGACAACATCGAGAGATATGGACTTGAAAGCGATGCGTCTGATGACGTGAAGAAGGTGGCATACGAAAATGTTGCCAAGCAGTTCAGCGACATCAAGAGTAAGATTCCTGCTTTCACCATGCCTAACGAAGATGTTTTATATTTCCAGTACAACCAGGAGAGCAATAAAATAGAGGTTGGCACAACCACTAACGCAGGTCTTAAAGTTGACCAAACCTTTGACTACGATGTTGACCGTACTCTTGATGCCAACTTGGAAAATGTGTATGAGCAGCTTTCTGAATTGCCTGAATATCAACAGGCAGATGAGCAGGAAGAAGAATTGGATGAAGAGTTGGAGCCAGAATCTCTTGATGAGAATATTTCTCTGAATGAAGATTCAAAAGAGAAGTCAGAGCAAGATAAGGCACAGATAGCTCAAAAGTTTACAGATATGCCTATTCCTTATTTTACCATGCCAAATGGAGAGAAACTTGATTTCCACTACAATCAAGACACAAATAATATTGTGGTTGAGAAGACAATGGATAATGGTGAAAAGAAGGACGTTTATCAGCATCCTTATAATCATGAGCTAACTACCGCCGAGAATATGAGCGACATTTATGCCGTTATTTCCCAAAAGCCAGAATATCAAAAGGTAGAAGAAAAGGAAAATGTAGTAGCACATGAGGACAGTAATGTTCAAACCAATGTGGAAGGTCTTGCAGAAGACATTGCAGAGACTGGTGTGCCAATGGCACAAGCCGAGAAAGAGGCAAAGACCATTGTTGATGATAAGCAACATGAAAACTTCCATGAGGCAGAAGACAAGAAGCAAGAGCATGACCAAGCAAAAGCAGAGAAGGAACAAGCCGAGAAAGAAAAGCAACAGCAAGAATCTAAGAAGGACGAGGATAAGCCTTCAAAAGGTGTTGCTCACGCAGCAATATTGCTTGGAGCTTTAGCCGCTGCAAAGGCAAATAACGGCGTTTGGATGAACAAAGAATCCAAGAGTAATGCAGAGTTTATCTTTGCTCACACCCCTGTCACTGCATACAACAATATAATGATGAACTTGCAGTCTGACCAAAAGGGCTACCGTACAAACGTCTTCACATCGTTCAATAATGCTCAAAAAAATGGTGTTGCCGTAAAGCAAGGAGAGAAGGCTACTCCATTCAACTGGACTCAGTGGGATTATCAGAACCTAACTGATAAGAATGACATTATCAGCAACAAAGAGTATGAAAAGTTGTCGGATGAAGAAAAGAAGATGTATGGCAAACACGCTTCTCGCCTTACTCAGTACATCTATAATATCGACCAGACAACTTATCCTGCTGTTGGTGGTGACCAATTTGTGACCATTTTAAAAGAGAAGGGAGCACAACAGGAGAGTTTGAAGCCTTCTACTTCCGCAAGCTTCTTGAAGCAGTTTGATGAAATAAAGTCAAAACACCCAGATGTAATTGTCATTATGAGGAAAGATGACTCCTATGAGATATATAAAAGTGACGCTAAGAAAGCGGCAGAAGCTACACATTTGCCTGTCACCAAACAGGAAATTGAAGGTAAGAAGATAGACACGGTATCTTTCTCACATACAATGTTGGATGTACATCTGCCAAATATCATTCGTGCAGGTCATCGTGTTGCAGTTTGTGACCAACTGGAAGACCCTAAACTTGTAAAAAGTGTTCCAGAGGGCAAAGCTGTTCTTGACAGAGCTTACTCCACAGCAAAAGCTGTAGCGAAGCAGGAGGGTATAAAATATGAGCGTGTTATGGTGATTCAAGATGCCAAGTATGACAAGACAGATGACAAGATTGAAGTAAGCGGCATGATCGATAAGAGTGTTGGAAGCGAACGCCTTGCTGCTTTACAGAAAGCCAATGACATATATAGAGCTGTCGTTGCTGCCACTGGTACAGAGAATCGTCTTGATCGTTCGGGTAGAAACAGCCTCCTTCCTGAGGATGATGCCAAGCATGAGAAACTTGTGCAAGAACTTGCCGCAGGTGTGCTTATGGCACGTCAAGGACTCCCTGCAATACTGTCGAAAGAAAGCCAGAAACTTATCCCTTATTGGGAGCGTGAGTTGAAGGAAAACCCAAAGATGGTTGGTGTCATCGAGAGGGATGTGAACAATGCTGTTGAGACTATTGACAACTTGATAGCAAAACGAAAAGTAGATTATAAGGCTATCCGTGGCCAGCTTCCACCTAAGATGATTACGGATAAGGCTGAGAACTATTCGTTAGCCGCAGATTTGGCGAAACTTCCAAGTATAGATACAAAGGAAGTTGTAGTCATAAGAGATAAAAAGGCAAACAAGGTTGATGTCATTCTTCCGGCTGGTGCTTCTGTAGAAGCTAATAATGAGGTGCCAGGAATGCGAAAGGACAGAATTTCTATCGCCTTGAAGAAAGAAGGCTTTAATGAGGTGAAATTCTATAATGCAGGAGGCTCGTTAGGCTTGAACAAGCCAAACACTTACTTTGAAGGCAAAGATGTAAGTCTTAACCAGTTGAAGCAATATCAGCTTGTAAACCACAAGACCATTGAGGTTGCCCAACAGCCAAAGCAGGAGAACAAGGTTGAAATAGAACATTTTCGAGCTATCAAGGATGACCATGGACGTTGGGCATTCTATATCAAGCCAAAGAATGAACCGCAGTTTTCTGTTTATCCACCCAAGGAGCACATGAATAAATATTTCAGTGTGCGTAACACTTCTGATGAGAAAACAACACGTGCGGCTTTGGCTAACAAATGGTATGAGGTAGCCAAGCAGTTTCCAGACGTTAGAGTTGACATCGTCAATCCACATCCAGCTAAGGATATAGATATGAGCAGGATTGTCAATCCAACCATTACGAAGTCGGCGCAGGATCCTAAAGTGAAGCTTGTTTTTGCCACTATCGATGGAGAACGTCACCATGCAACTGTCAACGAAACGCAGTGGCAAAGAATGTGGCTTGCTGATAATATGGCAGAATACAAGAAGGCTGTTGCAGCCGTTGTCTTTGAGCCTGTCCTCAGAAAAGGCATGGAGAGTCAGCAGACACAAAGCGAGGTGGTGAAGGAAACGGAGAAGGTTGAGGTGAAAGAAGCACCTGAGCCGGAGCCAAAACAAGAAGAACAGGAGAAGCTATCCACGTCACATGGACTGCATTTATAATAGGTAGAACAACAGAGAGTGCGCCTTGCGGCTCACTCTCTTAATCAAAAGTATATATGTCAGCAGTAAAAGAAGATTTTTATGAGAAATATGCCCAGTTGGCAATAGACCAGCAGATCAAATACGGCATTCCTGCCTCTATCACCCTGCAGCAGATGGCATTTGAAAGCGGTCATGGTAAATCCGACCTGGCAGCCAACTACAATAATTATTTCGGTGTGAAAGCCGGTAGCAGCTGGAAAGGTCCCACCGTTATGAAGGTGGATGATCACAACTATCCGGAAGCATTCAGGGTTTATGGCAGTGTAGAGGAAAGCGTGGAGAACCATTCAAAAGTACTGATGGCTTCACGTTACAGAAACTGTTTCAACTACTCCTCTACCGACTATCAGAACTGGGCTGTCCAAATCAGGGCAGCTGGTTATGCCTCAGACAAGACCTATGCCCAGAAGCTCATCAATCTTATCGGTGAGAACCAGTTATATAAATATGACCAGATGGCATTGGAGCAAGCCCGGCAGCGAGGCGTAGAGATTGGATATATGAGGAACGGCAAAGCCCCTTCCACTCCAACCTCTGCCCCTTCCAAGCAGTTGCTGAATCCTCTTCAGGGAAACTGGGCTTTGCCTATAGATTTGTCTAAAGTTAGACTAAGTTCTGAATATGGAGTGAATCGCCCAGGACATAAACATGGAGGTCTTGATTTATCTACAAAAGGTCAGAACCTACCTGTTTTTGCTACGGAAGACAATGGAAAGGTTACCGCAGTGAAACCCAATAATGGGGCAGCAGGAAATATGATCACTGTGGAATATAGTCGGCAAGATGGAACAAAATTTCAAACGACCTATATGCACCTTTCACAAATCGGTGTAAAAAAGGACGATATTGTAAATGCTGGACAGCAGATTGGTGTTTCGGGCAATACCGGGGATAGTACTGGACCACATCTGCACTTTGAAACAAAAGTTCTGAAACAAAATGGTGAATGGCAGAGATTCAATCCGGCATTATATCTTGCAGAACTGGAGGTAAGAGGCAATATGCCTGTTGCTCTTGACAAGAATGGTAAGGATTATCTGGCAGAAGCACGCTCATCCATGTCTTTGGGAAGCGGTCAGACAGGAAATCAATTGCAGCAAGACCAAAACATGAGATTGTTGGCAAATATAACCAATTCTAACGACCCAAATAAATGGCTTGCCTACCTAATGCAGCAGAATGGAGAACAAGCCACAGGGCAAGATATGTTCTCTGAATTGATTTCATCAATGTTCAAAGCTGCCTTAGGTCTTGTCATGAAGATTAAAGCCGATGAAATAGCCGACAAGATGGCTAATAACAATTCACAAATAGAAGCCAATGGTCAAACCCAAGAGGATAATAATGTTGTGAAACGTGACAGGGAAACTGTAGATGTGAAAGCATTGCAGCAGAGGGCAAGCGTAAACTTTGACACAGAATGTCCTGAGCAACAGCAGTCCAACGGACAGCGTTTGGCTTAACTATACAAGTGATAACAATATAAACATATAAATATTAAGACAATGATTAAATTGAATGCAACAGTTTGCGGAAACATCGTTAGTTCCGCAGAAGAAAAGACGGCAAATGATGGCAGTAAGTTTATTTCTTTTGCCATAGTAACAGCAATACAAGGCAGTGACCAAACAGTTAAGGAATTGCATATTAATGTCTCAGCACCTTTTAATGCCGAGACGATGAACCACTATTCTACTGGTCGAAGAGTCACTGTTAATGGTATTGTACACATAAGAAAGAACCAGAATGTTGAGTACTGGAACATGCGCACCGACAAGGAGGCAGAGTTTAATGAATCTACAGTACCTGACCGCTTGGAGGGCAGTATGGAGTTCTTGGGTAAGATTGGTAAGAAGGGTATCGAAGACCGTAAGAGTAAGAAAGGTAAGGACTTTCAGACTTTTTCTGCTTTCTCTTCTGACAAGAATGGAGAGAACCGTGAATTTACATGGGTAAACTTCGTTGTTCTCAATCCTATCCATGCAGACTTTTTTGCAGCTGAGAAATATGTGGAAGTACATGGTGACCTACGCATGAATGTTTACAAGAGCAACTTGCATATAGAATGCTCAGTTAAATCTGTTGCAGCTTGGGATGTTAGCAAGAAGGAAGATGGCACAGCAGCGCAAGCACAGCAGTAAGCACCTTATCATATCCTTTGGCTATGTAGTAGGGGTGTTGTCACTTGGAACAATAACAGCAGCATATCTGTTATTATCCAGAAATAAATAGTTAATAAATTATGGAAATGGCATCAATGAATAGTTGGTGCTATTTCTTTCTTGTAGAAATAATTATGGCAAAACAAAAGACAAAGAATATTATGAACCGCTTTTTGCAGGGGTGGCAACAAATCTTTGGTGGTGACAGACAGGAAGAGGTACAGGACAAGCTAAAGTCATTCCCTCAGAACCGTTATTTTCGTCCTGAGGAGTTGGATTTTCTGTCAAATAATAGAAGCTTGACCACAATCGAGAAATGGGCGGTAGCTACTGGCAAATGGGCTTTTGAACAAAGCAAGGATAAATTCTCTGATTGCAAGTATGCTTCTGTAAAATGGCAGGACGGTCTTATGGCAACATGGGTTGACGGAAGAATCATGCCAGACACACCAAGCAGACAGGCTGAGAAGTTGGCTCTCCTAAAAGAAGAAGGTTTCGAAATACCAGATAAGTATGAGAAGGTTATCACCAATTACGAGGCAAGCCGTCTTGTGGGCAAATATTTCCACAATGGAAATGATGTTGTCAAGGTGGAAGACTACGATAAAGGTCATCTGATTGGCGATACTCCAAAATTAGTGTTGCGCCGATGGGATAAAGACAATTTCATGGAGAAAAGTGAAAAGATGGAATATGCCGATTTCAAGAATGAGATTGGCAAAAGTTTTGTTGTCTTGAACGATACCGACATAAAGAAATTTGAAAAGCATTTGAATAATGTAGAACAAGGCAAGAAGCAATTTGACAAGGTCCTGAATTACATCCGTGAATCTTATCCACCAGTCTTTGGTGGGACTCTGCCTTTGGAAATGCAGAAAGTGCATGAAGTCAAAGCTTTCGATGGTAAGGTCATACCTGCATCTTGGTCTTTGTCTGACGGAATCACATTAAAGGTTGGCGTTTATACAGACAACTCCAATAAGAAAGCCAATGTGATTGTCAATGAAGACAACGCTCATAAGTATAAGACTATTTTGGACACATTAGGTAAGGTCATCAAGCAGGAGCAAGAGAACGGCATTATCTATTCGTTGGTATCTGTCCTTGGAAATGATGTTGGCGAGAACAAAATCTATGCTAAGGAGAATAATTCGGTAATTTTCCCTGCCAACGAAGGGAATGTTAATGCGATTGTTGCTACAAAGGATGGCAGAGTCATACCGTTCGACCTCAATACCCATCAAGAAGTTCCTTTGGATGCCAACGAACCAGGATTTTTACTTGTCGCTATGCAGAGTGAGGGCAATATGGTACGTCAGAAACTGCGTGATACTATAAGCATCCCTAAGATGAAGGACTATATAGAGTCTATGAGGGATAAGGAGGAGTTGCTATCTGGTGACTGGGATTTGATACCTTCAAATACCACTGTTGATAAGAAGCTTTGTGAAAAGGAAAGATACGAGGAGGAGTTTCATGCCTATACACATAGCTCTTACTCTATGTCACCTGAAGACCGTAATGAAATGATTGCGGACTTGGAAGCATCGTCTTTAGCATTTCATACGGAAATGAAAAAGATGATCGATGCTTACAACAGCCATTCATATTCATTTGATGAAAATGACGTGAGAAAGTTGGAGCAGTTAGATGCCATACTTGGCTTCAATAACAATCATCAAGCGGTACGTCACCACAAAGTAAACCAACCCCAAAACCTTACAGCCAACGAAGCGGCGTTAAGAGATGCCCTTGTGGATAAAATGAAGAAAAATGGTATGGATGTCATCACTGATGCCGATGAAGCCAAGAAGGTACATCAAGAAGCTTCACATGAAGTGAAAGAAATGGGAAGTCGTGTCTTTAAAAGAATGGATAAGATTGGAGAGGAACTTGAAGGACGTGTTCTTAATGATGCTCAAAAAGCTGTAGTTTCTGTGTATAGCAGAAAGGATGACAACCGTTCTTTTACTGCACAAACAGAAGTTGGAGATAAGATTATTGTGATGCGTCAAGGCAATGATTCCCATGCAGGAACAAAACATAGTGTATATCGTCATTTTGGTACCAATAATGGCTTTATAACATCTGATGATATTTTACGTATCCCAGAAATTATAGAAAAGGGCAAACGTGATAACAGCAAGGCTAACGAAACTAACTCGCTCTAAATTGGACTTTGATTGAAAATCAAGAAGTTGGGCGTTTGCCTATATTATATAGGTAACAATGTGGAAACGAGCGGACTTCTGCTCGTTTCTGTATTTTGCAATATGCAAAGAACGTCTCAATTCGGGGGCAAAGATACGACAATTTTCTAAATATCCCATAACTAGCAAGGAGAAATTTACGGAATTTAGAACTTTTTGAGTTAAATCTGATGCTTACCAACACAATATGCATCCAAAAACAAACAGCAGGTATTCGGATATAGTTTATCCGAATACCTGTTGCCATAACGTTTTATTACTGACGATGATTCTGACATCGGCTTTCATGTACTGTTGCAACATTGGGGTATTTTGTCCCTGTGTGCTCACTGTGGCTGTAGCCATAAAATTCATGTTGACGTATCATAGGAAAAATCATATCATTTATTCAAGTTTCGCAAGTTCAGAAGTTAAAGGAGTTAAAGAAGTTATCACTCCCTACGGTCGTTCGGGAAGTTAAGAGACAATAGTCTTCTAGCTTAAACATAGGACATTTGTCCCTTAACTTCCCTAACTTCCCCACATGCGAAACTTCAGTTAAATGACAAACATACAGGAACAAGACTATTCTCTGTGGAAATGCTACATTAAGACAAAGAATACTACCTTTTTGTTTTTATCAGTATTTTATCTGCCTTTGCGTCTTAATGTCCCATTCTTGATGTATCTACAGCCTTTACGTTCTTCTCCTTGTAGCCACCAAACTTATAGATAACTGCAAAAGTGACAGATGCCCAGTTATAGTTTATCTTCATTCGGTAGTCTTGGTTGCCTTGCACGGAACGTGTGTCGTATAGGTTGTTGAAGATGTTGCTACCATTAAGGCGCAATCCCCATTTACCATCATGCGACGACCATTGCAGTTTGGCATTCATTCTGAAAACAGGACTTATGTCGTAGACTCCTTGTATAGCCTTTGTTTGATAGAAAGGATTAAGAATTAGGCGCAAGTCTTGTGTTTGGCATAGTTTTATAGATGCTGTACCTCCAAGTATAACAGAGAGTTTCTTGCGATTGAATGGCAAGTCGAAGAAATTACTGTTCTTGTCGTGCTTGTAGGTTCCTACAGCAAACACATTGCCATTGAGCCATTTGCCTGCATTGAATATGACTGACGCCTGCAATCCATAACTATTGGAATAGTCGAAGTTGGTTTCCTTCATTATCACAGCCATGCGTTCTGTGGTCTGATATGGCAACTGTACGAAATAGTCGGGCTTCAGACTTGCAAAAGCCATCAGCGTATAACGTCGCTTTATCTGCCACATCAGGTTGACGTTATAATAAGAGAAGGGTTTCAAGTCGGGATTGCCATGTATCTCTGAGTATGTTGAAGAATAGAAAACGTTACTCATGGTCGACCAATAACTCGGGAACTCCGAATTGGAGCTGAATGATAGATTGAGCAAATGGTTGTCGTTGACGTTCCACAAAGCATTGAGCGTAGGATACACGCGCCATTTATCCCATATCGGAGAGTGGTATTGCTCGGCAGCAACAGATGCCTCTACACTAATTGCCTTGTTTATCTGCTTGCTGAAACCAGCATATATGTTCCATATCCGCTCATTGTTGTCCACGCTACTTGTCCCATTGGGCTGGATGGTTCCATCCTTATCTATTGTGGTCTGATAACTTTTGTTGCTTGTGAATTGCCCTTTCACACCATACGACAATCCCCAGCCGTGTGCCAACGAATGGGTTTGGTCGGCCGTGAACATCCATTTGTTGATGGTCTGCTCACTGCCGCTTGTCAGGTTGCGTTCTGTTTCTGGCATGCTTTCATCCGTATGCATCGTGCCGTCGAGGGCTTGTTGCTGAGGCGTGCGATAGTAGGTGTACGAACCGTTAAGGGTGAGTCCGAAAGGAAGCGAATAGTTAACATCTACATTGTGCAGATACTCATGACTGTCATGATGCATTCCGCTAATGCTCGATCCTGTGGTGTTGCTGTTTGAGCACCTCTTGTCCCAGTGTCCTGTATAGGCAACGTCGAGACGATGGTTCTTACTGAAAGCATAATTCATCCCCAGTCTGTAGTTGTGTGTAATGCCAAACGACTTCTGCCCGGTTTCATCATTATAATACACACGATTGTTGCCAAGTGGATGATTGGCTATGCGTGAAGATTCACCGTATGAATTGCCGTTTACATATTTATATTGTGCGTCAAGTCCAAACTTGCCTCTTTGCAAGGAAAGATATAAATCGCCAAAACCTTTGGCGTATTTGCTTTGCTTCATGCCGCCAATGACCTGCCCCGAAAGCTGATTGGTACCAGCATAGTCTTTCGTAACGATGTTGATAGCCATACCACGCACATGATAGCGAGCAGGGGCAGACAGCATCACCTCGGCTTTTGCCAACTGTGCGGCAGGCATTGCCTTCAGACGCTCTGTCAGTTGTTCCTGCGTCAATGTGGTGGCTTGTCCGTTGACAATCAGCGTCACCTCATTGCCCGAAAAAGATATGCTGCCAGTAGCATCGCTGATGCCTGGTATGCGTGTCAATGCCTCGTAAGCGTTGTCGGCAGGCAACTGCTTCAATAGCAACGGCATATTGTACGATAGCATACCCCGCTCTGCCTTGACAATAGGGCGCGAACCTTTTACCATTACTTCTGGAAGGTTGTGCATCATATTCTCCATTGTGAGCGAATCTGTATGCGTCAGAGTTTGAGCTTTCACGTTGGCAACAGAAAGCAGAAATAATCCTAAAAGAAATATCTTGTTGACCATATTTTATCTTTTTAATTGCACCAAAACGAAAGCAAACTGCAATTATTTGCCTCATTTTGTATTCCGATTGCAAAGGTATAAATACTTTTTGAAACAACATAATTTTAGGAGGATATTTAAATCACATTAAACAATGTTATACGTGCTTACACTTTGCATAATAATACAAAAATAACGTTTTCATTTACTTTTCTTACTGTTTATCTGCATTTTTATCCTATTTGATTCATCAATAAGTTGTCTTGCTATACTATCTTTATATGATGCTACCTCAACCATTTTATGGTGTTGATAGACAGAATCTTCATAAACATCAACTCTGGTTCTGAGCTTGTATATCACATCTTCATCTCGTTGCACATTGAAATGCTTTTCGATGTAGCGAATATTTGGGTCGTCAGATGGAAGAACCATTTTTAAGGCTCTATACTTCAAGTCTGCCTCCTCCCAATTTTTGTGCTCTCGCCATTGGGTGAGATTACCCCAAATGGAGATAACAAGAGATAAAGCCAAGCCACCAATGAAAAGAAGAAAATACTTTGAAGTAGGCTCGAAACGATGGGTGACAACCTTCTTTTGAGGAATGCTACCCATTGCGTGAAGTTTGTCCTGCACAACTTTTGATGTAGTATTCAGTTCTTGTTTCATCTGATTAATGGTATCAAACAAGAGTTTGCACCGCTGTTCATCTTTGCTTGCTTCTTTCTTGGTAAGGTCGATATAGATACATATCGCCTCTCTTAATTTTGCCAATTTGTCAATAGCTTCCCCTTCTTTTGCAGCCATAGCAAGTATGGCTTTTTCAAGTATGCTCGTATCAACACTTACAGGAACAGGAGTACTTCCTACCTCTGTATTCTTTGGTGAGGCAGAAAGTTCATCGACTTTCTGCTCCAATCTCTCAATTGTGCCGTAGATGGCTTCCAACATTTCTTCTTTCATGTTCAATTCTAATTTTAAGTTTGTAACTTACATCAAAGACTGAAACCCTTTCTGCGTTTCCTCTTTTTCTTCTTGGCGGATTCATCCTCTGGGAATGGCTCATAAGTTTGGGCATTGGACGGAGCGAACAAGCCGATGGAAGAAATACTGTCCCAAGGGTCTTGACTGCTCTCCGATATGGATGGCTCCTGGTTGTTCTTGTGATAACCTTGCTCATATTGCTGAGCAGATTTGGCTCTTGCTGATACATGGTTCTCCGTTCCCTCAAATCTTGCATTCAGTTTGCCAAAGCTATAGTCTCGGCTAATCTGCGTACCCTTGAAGCTATATCCATCCTTGCAGAAACGGATGCCTTGAACCTTGGTTCGCTCCTTGTCCTTATAGACTAACTCCAAGCGAACACCTCGTTTTGCAAGTTCATTCTTGAACTTCTGCCAGCTATCTGCAACTTTTAAGGCATCTTTGACTGCATTGTGAATCTCGTATTTGGCACGTTCTGCATTGCGTAATTTGTGAGTGTTAGTCTTGCTCTTATCCGTTCCATAAGTCAGTCCATATTTGGATTTTAGAGCCTTGGTAACTTGCTCATTACGCCTGTAATCATTCCTGTCTGATATGAGCTTGCCCTCATTGTTGATGCGGTTATACACGATATGACAATGTGGATTGTCTGTGTTGTGATGCCTTACGATGATGAATTGGGTATCGGTGATGCCCATCATCTGCATGTATTCAAGGGCTATCTTAGCCATGAACTCATCCGTCAAACGTGGCTTGTCCTCGGGTTTGAAGCTCAATGCAATGTGTCCCACAGGCTTCTTAATCCTTGGATTTAGCTGCCTCTGTAGCTCGAAACTTTGCGTCATCTCGGTATTCGTGCCGAGTAACACACCATCAGAGGCAAGGATTTTCGCCTCGTCCTTGCCTGTCACGTAGCGGACGCAACCACCAAAGGATGCACCTTTCTTTAGCTTGCCTATCATGTGGTATCCTCCTTTCTGCCCATACTGCTTGGCTTCGGTTTATAACTTGCTTGGCGAAACTCGCCAAGGATTTCTTTCAATCTTCTCAACAAGTCCACCACATATACATGGGTTTCATGGAAACCTCTCTGATGAGACAGCTTGGTAAGTTGGTTGAGATTGTTCGCCATGCCAATGAGATTCTTGGCGATGGCTACCGTCTCTGTGTTGTGTCCGCTCACCACCTCGCCATTCAAGGCGGACTCTCGGATATACTCCGCCAACTTGCGGTTGGCTTTCCTCGCCCTCAGTCTCAAAGCCTCGTAGCTTGGCTTCGAGAACTTCACTGTGACAGACTTCGACAATTTGCGAACCCTGCCCGTAGGCGGTCTTCCGCCCTTTCTCCTGTCCTGTTCCTGTATGTTTGTCATTCGATATACTGTTTACAGTTGGTACACTTACTTTCTGCGACCGCCGGGAGCAAAATTCCTCCGCCCTCATGGTGGAGCGAGGCGTTTTGGGGTTCCCAAAACATAACCTCGCTCCCTCTCAGAACACGTTAGTTGGAACTACTGCCTTTCAGCTATCCACGTCCAAGGTCGCAGACCTTAATTCTCACAATTTGCGCCAAGCCTCGAAGTCCTCTTCATAAAGGCTTAGGTGGTGGCGCACGATGTTCTCGATGATGCCCGATACACTCATGCGTCTCCCTCCGAGGATGCGGACGACACGATCAAGACGGTCTCGTACATCGGAACTGACGAAGACAGGCTTACGGTCGTCAATCCTTGGAACTTGGAGGAAGGTCTGCTGATACTCCTCTAATGTCGCCTTGCGCTGCTTGCCACTGATGCGCTTCTGCGGATTCGGTGGCGATTGAGCCTCGTTCGTTAATGTTTCCTCTCTATAGGGAGTTGTTGCAGCAACTTTCTCTACAATTGCTCTCAACTCTGGGTTCTCTACATCATCATAGAGAGAATTACAACTACTTGGATTGGCTTTGTTGCCATACGTAGATGGTTTAACAAAATCCAAATACTCTTTTTCCACCAGCTCCTTTTGCTCAGGAGCCAAGACTGCATCTTTTGTTCTTGCCATAGCTTATGCTGTTTTATTTGTTAGTATAGTGGTCACGGTTTGCACCATTGACCGATTGTCGGGTGCAAAGTAAGTGTACTGAGTGCAGCCATGCAACTGATTGGGTGTAACGTGGCAATTTAGTTGTGGCTTGCTTATTTGCATACCGAGATAGTTGTGAGAACTTCAACGTATTTCTCAACTCATCATAGTTCATGTATTCGTTGCAGTCGTGCAAGTTTTTCTTGTTGTTTTTGGCGTTGAAGTCGGCAAACCCCGGCAACATACTGCCACAGAAATTGAAAACGCTTGTTTTTAGATTGCCGTGCCTTATCTTTGCACTCACAAGCGTGGAGCTTTGCGACATATAACATAGTATTAACTTAGAAAAAAGAAAAGTATGGGATTCATCGTATTCGAGGAAGAGGCATTCAACTATCTTGATGCCCAGTTGGAGAACTTCGTGAAGCGCATGGACAGAATCCGTGAGCGCAGTGAGGACAAGACCATGAACAAGTGG